>ERZ891418.48-NODE-48-length-39481-cov-6.736342_pt1 | contig 39481 bp, 26 predicted proteins | sample MGYA00521236_ERZ891418 | MGnify/ENA primary metagenome ERZ891418 (study PRJEB32303, sample SAMEA104408696) | aquatic metagenome | biome: Brackish water; feature: Chemocline; material: water | place: Baltic Sea | collected 2014-10-18T10:34:00 | depth 100 m ... | reverse complement strand
AGTTCGAAGATGGGAGTCGGGTCGAGAGTTGGTTTTTTCATGACGATTGATTTGCGCCACACTTGCGGCGCGACGGACGTGGGCGTCCGTCCTACGGGGGTGGAGTGACGGCGGCCTTGAAGTGCTCGCCGAGAGATTCTTCCAGGGCGATCTGAACTGGGCCGAAGGACGCTCGGAGTGTCTGGTATTCGGAAACGGCTGCAGGCGTGTCGCCGGGTGCGGTGCGGCGGACGGCTCGGATGAGCAGGTTTTTCGCTGTGTGGTCCATGTCGATGAACTCGACGATCTGCGTTTTGTAGCCAAGGATTTCCAGGGCGAGCGCTCGCAGCGAATCTGTCGTGAGCGACGCGAACCGCTCGCGCAGGATGCCGTGTCGCTGGATCGGCGGGAGCAGTTCCGGGACGAGGCGCTGCGACAACTCGTGCTGACAGCACGGGACGGCGAGGATGACTTTTGAATTCCACTCGACGGCTTTCCCGAGCGCCGCGTCGGTGGCCGTGTCACAGGCGTGAAGGGAGACGGTCATGTCGACGTCGCTGGTCGGCTCGCAGGATTCGATGCTGCCGATTTCGAAGGAGAGCCCGCGGCAGCCAAGCTGACTGGCAATGCGGGTGCAATCACGGATGACGTCGGCTTTGAGGTCCAGGCCGCGAATGTCCACTTCGCGATCGTGCCGTTCCGTCAACAGCCAGTGCAGGGCAAACGTCAGGTAACTTTTTCCGCAGCCGAAGTCGACGATGCGGAGCGGTCCGTCGGCGGGCAGTTCGGGGAGGATGTCATCCACGAATTCCAGGAATCGATTGATCTGCCGGAACTTGTCGTACTTCGAGTTGCGGACTTTCCCCTCTGCAGTCATCACTCCGATTTCGGTCAGGAACGCACACGGCTCACCGTCGGGAATGAGGTACTGCTTCGTGCGGTTGTGGGTGGCCTCATCCGGTTTTGTCCGGGACGGCTTTGATCGAGACAGACGGACCTTGCCGCCGGACTTTGCCTTCGCCATCAGGTCGGCGGTCGTCGTGAAGAGGTGTCCGTGACGGAACGTGACGGCGAAGAGCGATTCGACTTCGACGCAGCCCGACTCGTAGTCGAGGTTGCGGTGCCGTTCCTGCGAACCTGTCTGCTCGGCGAATTGAAGTTGCGGTCCGGCTTTGAGTTCGACGGCACGAACGGAAATTTTTGTCGGCGACAGATCGGACTCGCCGGCGGAACGTTCGGGGTCCTGAACCGGACGGCTCAGCACGAGGTGGATGAAGGTCCCGTCCCGAAGTGACTCGCGAAGCAGCTGGCCGAATTCTGCGGCGGAATTGCTCATTGCCAGTCGCTCACCATTCGCCAGGAATCGGAACTCAACAGCCCTTCCATGCGAACCCGGAATGGCTCAGCGGCGAGTGCTTCGATTGTGGTTTCGCCACCGGCAAATCGGCGAATGACCCACCGCTGACCTTTCAGACGAATCTTCTGAATGTCCCCGACGGAAATAAAAAGGGCGCCCGGCATCCTCGGCAGCAGATCGGGCAGCAGTTGCAGATCGGTGCCGGTGAGGCGAACTGGCTGGCTCTCCTGCACGTCGGTCTCGCGCAGCCGCTGCTTCTTCAGGAACGGCAGCAGGAAAATCAGCGGCGACCACAGGATGCCGGCGATCGTCCAGAACGGCGATGAGGAATTTTCCTCGACAAGCCGCTTCACAGTGACGTTGCGGTGAGGCAGAAAAAAGAGTCCGTTCTGCGTTTCGTAGAGAATTCCGTCGGCGGGCAGCCGTTTGCGGTGGATCCGGACGTGGCCAATTTTGCCAACGACTTCGCCCACGGTCGACCGAACCTGTCGAGCCACGTCGACCGGATCGATGTACTCGGAAACGGCGTCGTCGCAGCCAGGGCAGCGTTCATTCTTCGTCCACACCCACTGGCAGCATGCCTGGCACAAGCGAACGGTCATGGGAATCCGGTATCGATTTCGTCAAGGAGTCGGTCAGGTCAGTTGAAAATGCGTCTTCGATTCTGCCAGGACAGCGGATAAAGTCTTCGCAGGTCAGTCGACCCAACGCGAAGTTGCCTTCGCCTTGAGAGAGTCTATCGACGACCAGGCAGCGTGCTCAACGATCGGACAATCCACACGAGCCGACAAACGGCAGGAGCGACGAAACAGAATGGCGTTGAATAAGAAACAGAAAAAACAGCTGGATGTCATTCGCAAGAAACTTCAGAGTCTGCAGCAGCAGCTCGCCGGCGAGAAGCAGCAGATGGATGACCCGGCCGCGATCAAGCGAATCGAGGGCGAAATAGAATCGCTCACCGAGCAGCGACGCGCAATCGAGGCGGAAAAGTAATGAGAAACATCGCCTCAGTCTGCGACTTTGTTCGGGACAGAATCTGAGAATCGTTGGCGACTTCGATGTCAGCCCAGTCAAGGTTCGGCAGCTCAGTTGTCTTGAAACCGCTTCGAGTTCAAGAGGCGGGAAGCTCGCGTTTGATGCTCAGTTCCCACTTCGAAGTGTCGGTCAGGACGCGGGCGAGGTCGTCGTGGATGCCGCCGCAGCTGGCCAGCAGGTCAGACTGCTGGACGTCGAACGGCGAGCCGTCCATCTTTGTCACTCGACCCCCGGCTTCCGTCACCAGCAATGCTCCGGCCGCCATGTCCCACGGTTTGAGCGTCCCGGACCAGTACGCGTCGAGTCGACCGGCCGCGATGTAGCTGAGGTTGAGGGCTGCCGATCCCGTTCGCTGGACGGAGCGGCATTTCGGCAGCGCATTGATGAACTGCACAACCTGCGGCTCATCACCTTTCGCTCCGACCGGCAGACTGGCGACACACATGGCATCGTTGAGGACAGAGCACCGCGACACCTGAAGCCGCTCGCCATTCAGGAACGCTCCCTGCCCCTTCTCTGCCGAAAACACGTCGCTGCGTGTTGGATCAAAAATGACGCCGGTGATGAGCTCGCCGTTCTGTTCGAGGGCGATCGAAACGCAGAAATACGGAAACTGGTGGACGTAGTTCGCAGTTCCGTCGAGCGGGTCGATGATCCAGCGGAACTCGCCGGACGCACCCTCGACGGCGAGGTCTTCTTCGCCGAGGAAACTGTGGTCCGGAAAACGATCGTGGATGATCCGGAAAATGGTTTCCTGAGCCGCAACGTCCGCTTCCGTGACAAGATTTTTGCGGCTTTTCTCGCTGACGGTGAACTTCTTCGACCACTCAAGCAGGACGTCCCCAGCCGCGCGCGCGGCTACGATGGCGGTCGTCAGGAAAACGCTTTCGGACACGGTCATGGCTCCCGGTTCGTTGATCGCAAAGTCGGATGATAGCGGCAGAGGCCTGAATCGACAGGAGCCTCGCCCCACCGCTGTCAACATCCTGAGGTAGTGCATTGTCAGGGCTGGATTTACAGGTGGCAGCTTCAGTGGCGTAAGCTTCCAGCTTGCGATGCTCGCTCACAGAACGTCGGCAGGCAGGATGCTGACCCCACTTTTCCGCTCACCCCACCGGATCGACCCCTTCAGATTTCCTGGCGTCTAATTGTCTTGCCGGTGGATCAACTCGAATGGTTCGCCGAGACCGACCAGGCGAGCGGTTGCCAGGTAGACGAACATGCCAGCCACGACCGGCGACGCGAGTAGCGTGGCGCGGCGGGCCGCTTCGCTCGCGTAGTTGAAGCCGCTCAGCCAGTCCGACAGAGCCAGCACGACGATCGACATGACCACTGTGCAGACGACCGCTCGCCACGTGACTCCGATCAGACTTCGCCAGTCGACAGACTCCAGCCGTCGAGACAGCAGCCACGTGGCGAGTCCGCATTGGAACGCGGCACTGATCGAGGTGGCCAGAGCGAGCCCCTGTCCTCGAAGGCTCCACACAAGAGTCAGGCTTGCCGCAAGATTCACGACGACACTGAGCACTCCCGCCCGCAGCGGCGTTCGGCGATCGCCCAGCGCGTAAAACGCGCGGTTGATGATCAGCAGCCCGCACGAAGCCCACACGCCCAGGGCGTACATCACGATCATGGCCGACGTCTGGTGTGCGTCGTCAAGATCGAAGGCCCCGTGACGGAACAACGCGTCGGTCAGCGGCGACGCAATCAGGATGAGGCCGGCGCTGGCTGGCAGACCAATCCCGATCACCAGCCGCAGTCCGTGCAGAAAGTCATCGCGAAATCCCGCCATGTCGTTCCGCTCGGAGTGTTGTGCGAGCAGCGGAAAAATCACGGTGCCGAGCGCAACTCCGAACACGCCCAGCGGAAACTGAAACAGCCTCTGTCCGAGATAGAGCGCCGAAGCGGTTCCCTCCGTCAGCGGGTAGCTCGACAACCAGCCCGACTGGGTCGGGTCGGCCGGCGCGGTTAACAGCCACGCAATCAAGCTGTCCAGCAGCGTGTTGAGCTGCGTGATCGACAGCCCCAGCACGACAGGCAGCATCACCCGGCGAATCTCGCGGACGCGGTCACGGTTGTCCCGCCACGAACTTTGAAACTCAAAACCGAGCCTCTTTAACGTCGGGAAACTAAGCGCGAGCTGGAGAACTCCGATCCCGACGACCGATACCGAAATGAGATAAATCTGCGAGACGAGATCGTCCACAGAATTCCAGACGACGATCGCCGCAGAAATCCAGAGGGCATTCAGCAGAACGGGAAACATGGCCGGCAGTTTGAAATTGCCAAGCCCGTGCATGATCGCGCAGGACTGAGCCAGCACACAGACCAGTAGCAGGTACGGCAGCAGCGTCGCAGTCAGGCCGAGCAGCAGTCGCGACTCATGATTGAGGTCGGCAAAGTGCCAGATGGCCAGCACAATCCCCTCAGCAATCAGCAGCGCCCAGAACAGAAAAACAGAGACGGCAATCAGCACGGCCGTCGCGGTGCGAAACGCGGACTCTTTGCCGTGCTTCTCCAGGTCGCGGATAAAGACGGGCAGGAATGCGGTGGAGAGAGCCCCCTCGCCAAACAACTGCCGCGCGAGATTCGGGATGCGAAACGCGACGGTAAACGCGTCGCGGATGACTCCGTTGCCAAACTGCGTCGCCATCACTCCGTCGCGGACCAGGCCAAGAATCCGGCTCACCAGCGTGAGAATTCCCACGCTGCGCACGCGACCGATCATCGTGCCTCGCGACGTGCCGGCACCAGCCGTTGAGGGATCGCCGTTTTCGGGTGCTAACGAATCCGCGCCGGACATCGGTCCCTCGATCTGCCATCTGCTTCGTGGCGTCATGCCACGATGACGGGGCACAGTATGGCCGCTCTGGCCACGTTGCGTCGAGGTGAGGGGCCAGGCTCGCCTGGGCTCAGCAGAGGCTGAATTCGTTATTGGCGACCGGCATGTCCAGATGTCTCAGTCAAGGAGCTAACTGGCTTTGTCGGCTGGGTCCGCTGGGTCCGCTGGGTCCGCTTTTTCCGTTGGGTCGGGCTCTTTGGCGGAAGGGAGAAATTCCGCGTAGTCGGATGGGTCGAGGTCTGGATGTCCCACGATCTGAGGTGTGCTTTCGCCACCGTCCTGCTTTCGCACATTGCGGCGGGCCCGTTTGGCATCCGCTTTGACTTTCTTTTCCATTTCTCTTTGACGCTTGGCATAAGTATTCTGGTTTTTAGCGATTGTTCATGTCCTCAAATGATCTGGTGACGGCTGATTTCATCGAGCGGATTCACGTTGAAACGGACGATGTCAGCACTGAAGTTTTCGTAACAATAACGACTCTGGCCAGTGAACAGCACTGTGCAGGCAGTGACTCTCAGGGCCGGGAAGTAATTACCTGCGACACTGTCGTCTTTCCGACTGCGAAGGAACGCCCTTTCGCAGTGCGAAAGGCGACACTTATTGAATCTCCGGTCCTTAATTCAAGTCTTTCAGTTTGATTGGAATTCGGAACCGAACGACTCGTGGCAGGCCACTCCTGGCCTTTTCAGTCCGGACAGGCCTCCCATTCCCGTTGGACAGAGCACGCCATAAGCTTCGCCTGGATCGGCTGTGCCGTTGCCAGTCACCCCGGAAACCGCAGAAAGCAGCGAGCGCAGAAGGAATCGACCAGGATGGCTCGGCTGACCTTAAAGGGGAAAGACTGTGAGGGCGATGCTGATTTCGATCTCGTGCCGGGCGAGACAGTACGCATCGGCCGCAAGCCGGCGGATGGTTTCGAAGTCTCGTGGGATCGGAAAATCTCGCGCGAGCACGCGGACCTGTTCTGGGACGGACGGTTGCTCAACGTTGTGTGTCTCGACGATGCCCGCAATCCCATTCAAATCGACGGCGAGGTTGTTCGCCGGGCGCACATTCCACCCGGCCGAACGTTCTACATCGGCGAGACCGAATTTGTCGTACAGGTCGACACGGCCGACGTGGGCGAGATGCCAACCGATGGAATCGAAGGGAGCTTTCATCAGCACGACCTGGCGGGGGTCCGGTTTCGCGACGCCAACGGGCAGATTGAACTGCTATCGCGTCTGCCGCGAATCATGGATGACTCACCCGGCGATGACGAATTTGCCGCTCGTCTTGTTGAGCTGCTTCTCGAAGGCGTTCCGCGTGCCGAAGCGGCCGCGGTCGTGCAGTACGATCTGACGGCAGAAGACCAGGAAGCTCCGCGGGTTTCACAGCTTGCCGACAAGCCGTCGATGATGCGCGTCGCGACGCGCGAGCAATTCCATGGGTCCTTCCTGCCCAGCCGGACGCTGATCCTCTCCGCGTTGAACAGCCGCGAAAGTATCTCGCATCTGTGGGACGAGGAGTCCATCCGATCGGGGTCGAATTTCGCGGAATTCACGATTACCGAGGGGCTCAACTGGGCGTTCTGCACACCGATCCTCGCCGATTCCTGCCTGGGCTGGTGCCTTTACGTTTCCGGCAAAGAGACCGGAGTGGTCACGCATGAGAGCCTTGGCGGCGATCTGAGATTCGCTGAACTGATGGCTCAGTTCATTGGCTCGGTTCGTCACATGCGAGTGCTGCAGGACCAGAAGACGCAGTTCAGTGCGTTCTTTTCACCGTCCGTTGTGGAGAGCCTGACCGGAAAGACTGTCCGTCTGGAACCGGAAGAGCGTGACATCTCTGTATTGTTCTGCGACGTCCGCGGGTTCTCGTTGAAGGTCGAGAAGTTTCGTGACGACCTGCATTCGCTGCTGCGATGCGTGAAGGAAGCCCTTGCCGTCATGACGAACAGCATTCTCGATGCGGAAGGCACAATTGCCGATTTCCAGGGCGACGCCGCGCTGGGCTTCTGGGGCTGGCCGGTGAAGCTGAATGAGGGACCGATGCAGGCCTGCCGCGCGGCGCTGGCGATCCTGGCGGCATTCCGAAACGGCAATCGTGTTGACGGGCTGCTGGAGGGATTCTCGGTCGGAATCGGCATCGCTCACGGCAACGCCCTGGCCGGTCAGATTGGAACTCCCCGGCAGGCGAAGGTGGGAGTCTTCGGCCCCATCGTGAATCAGGGAGCCCGGCTCGAAACGATGTCCAAACAGTACGGCGTCCAGGTCTGCGTTGACGAAGCGACCGCGGATTTCTGTCGCCAGTTTCTGAAACCGGAAGAAGGTCGGTTAAGAAAGCTTGCTCGAGTCCGTCCGAAAGGAATGCACGAGCCGATCACAGTCAGCCAGCTTCTCCCGCCGGAAGGGACCGACGACTCGCCGAGCAGCGAGCAGCTTGCCGAATTCGAAGCTGCCGTGGACGCCGTCATCGCCGGGGAGTGGGCTGCGGCACTCACCAGACTGAAGAGCCTCCCCGAAGACGGGCCGCGTGGTTTTCTGGAATCGCGCATGGGCGAATTCGGAAACACACCACCTTCCGACTGGGACGGAGCGTTTTCGCTGACCAACAAGTAGCGATCGCCGTTTGACGGCGGATCGGCCGGAAGGGCGAGGCCCCCGAAACGGGCGACCGCTCAGTCGACTCGCTCGACTTCGACGAGATTGTCGAAGAACGTCGCACCGCTTCCGAAGTCGGTCAGCCGGGTGGACGCTGTCAGGTTCGAGTTGCCTTTGTTGCCGGCGTAGCGGTTCCACCAGATTGACGGGGCCATGGCGACTCCGGGGCGGACCGATTCTCCGACGACCGCAGTGGCTTCGAACTCGCCGCGATCATTGAAGACGCGGACGAGGTTTCCATTTTCAATCCCTCGCGCGGCGGCATCGTCGCGGGACAGTTCGATGTGCGGTCCGGCTTCGATCGCGCGCAGCGAGTCGACTTCGTTAAACGTCGAGTTGATAAAGTGCCTTCCGGGAGGCGTGACGATCTGCAGCGGAAACTTCGCGGCCAGGTCGGGGGCACTCTCATGACACTCGGCCGGCGGATGCCACGTCGGCAGCGGATCGAAGCCGAGTCGTTCCAGCGTCTCGGAGTAGAATTCGCACTTGCCGCTCGGCGTGGGGAACTGACCGGAGGCGAACGGCGGCTCGTCGGACAGGTTGAGCCGGATCGGACCCTCGGCGGACAGCCGGTCGACAGTGATGCCCCGCACAGCGGCCGGTTGAGTTTCCTGGTTCTCCCACAGCATTTCCCGCGCGAGGTCCCGGTCGGACACCTGGAAGAGGTGCGGCTCGAATCCAAGCCGCCTGGCCAGCGTGCGGAAGACGTCGGTGTTGCAGCGACACTCGCCGGGCGGCGACATCACCGGCTCGTTCAGCTGCAGATAGGGATGCCCGTACGCAGGGTGAATATCGAGGTGCTCGGTCGACATGCTGGCCGGCAGAACGATGTCGGCGTACTGAACGGTGTCGGTCGGAAACTGCTCGTGGACGACGGTGAAAAGGTCGTCGCGGAGGAGGCCGGAGAGAACTCGCCCCTGGTCGGGGCAGACGGACGCCGGGTTCGAATTGTAAACGTAAATCGCTTCGACAGGCGGGCCGGGGAGCTCGCCATGCAGCGCCTCGGCCAGCTGCACCATGTTGATCGTTCGAGTTCCGGCAGGGACGAGGTCCGGTCGCTGGAGGCCCTGCAGGTTGAGCGGGAACAGAGCACTCGTTGAAAGCAGCATACCGCCCGCGCGGTGCCGCCAGGATCCGATGATCGCCGGCAGACAGGCGATCGTGCGGACGGCCATCCCGCCACCGGCGTGACGCTGGAGTCCGTAGTTGACTCGAACGACGGCGGGCGAAGTCGAAGCGTACTCACGGGCCAGTTGCTCGATGTCCGCTTTGTCGAGACCGGTGATCTGCGCGACTCGTTCGGGCGGGTAATCGGCGAGCACTCTCGCTTTGAGAGCTTCCGCACCGATCGTGGCCCGCGCGAGATACTCCTCGTCCTGCAGCCCGTCGCGAAACAGAACGTGCATCACTCCCAGAGCCAGTGCCGCGTCCGTCCCCGGTCGCGGCGCGAGATGCCAGTCAGACCGCGCGGCAGTCTGCGAGCGGTGCGGGTCGATCGTGACGATGCGGGCTCCGTTGTGTTTTTGAGCGTGGACCATCTTCGCCCACAGGTGCGAATTTGTGACGGCCGTGTTCGAGCCCCAGTTGATGATGTAGCGACTTTCGGGGAACGCCTCCGGGTCGGTGCCCTGCCCTGACCCGATCGTGTAGCGGTATCCGGCGCCGCCAGCCGTCGCACAGATTGTCCGGTCGAGCAGTGACGCTCCCAGGCGGCCGAAGAAACGCCGGTCGAGACTCTCACTCTGAATCTTCCCCATCGTGCCGCAGTAGCTGTAAGGGAGAATGGCCTGCGGCCCGTGTGGTCCCTCGGCAATCGACTGGAAACGCGAGGCGATCTCATCGAGAGCCTCGTCCCAGGTGATTCGCGCAAACTGTCCGCTGCCTTTCGGACCGGTTCGTCTCAATGGGAAAAGCAGCCGGTCCCGGTGATGAATCCGCTCGGGCAGCCGCGAGACTTTGTGGCAGAGAAATCCGTCGGTAAAAGGGTGTTCGGGATCGCCGGCAACGCTGACCACGCGATCGTCCTCCAGCGTGACGAGCATGGAGCACGTGTCGGGGCAGTCAAACGGGCAGACGGCTCTGGCAGTTCGACGAGCGGGAATTTCGTTCGCCATCTGGAACGATCAATCAAGGGGGGTGAGGCTGGCATGGCCGGTACGCGACTGGTAATTTAGCAGCACTGAGCATCGCGTGCAGGATTCGATGGATCGAAAATTCACCCGAACTGTCAGCGACGGCGAGGTGCCACTCGCCACGTTCATCGTGGCGGGCGAAAAAGAATGAATCCGACACGGATCACGACGGCAGGACCGTGTTTTGAACAGGACAGGCGCGAGTCCTCAGCCGCTCGAACTGAACCGCAACCTCGTAGAACAGCACAGCTGCTATGGCAAAACTTACAGCTGACTCGTTTCTGAACGTGTTGAAGCAAAGCGACCTGATCGAGCATGACCGAATCAAGTCGCTGATGGGGACGATGCAGGAATCCGGTGTCGACGTCGCCAGTTCTTCGGCGATCGGTTCGTGGATGGTCAGTCACGGCCACCTCACGGACTGGCAGGTCGACAAGCTGCAGAAGGGGAAGCACAAGGGCTTCCGGCTCGGCAAGTATCGGCTGCGAAAGCTGCTCGGCAAAGGCGGCATGAGCTCCGTTTACCTCGCCGAACACACGCTCATGCGGCGTCCCTGTGCGATCAAGGTTCTGCCAATCAAGAAGGTCAACGACTCTTCGTACCTGGCGAGATTTCATCGCGAGGCCCAGGCCGTGGCGTCGCTCGATCACCCTAACATCGTCCGCGCCTACGACATCGACATGGAGGTGGAGAAGAATCAGGAAATTCATTTTCTGATCATGGAGTACGTCAAAGGCCAAGACCTTCAGGAAGTCGTCAGAGAGGACGGGCCACTCAGCTTTGAGGATGCCGCTGAGTTCTGTCGGCAGGCCGCTCTCGGGCTCGATCATGCTCATCAGAATGGGCTGGTCCACCGGGACGTCAAGCCGGGCAACCTGCTGCTGGACGAGAACGGCGTTGTGAAAGTGCTCGACCTCGGACTGGCCCGGTTCGCGGAAGTGGCGGGCGGCGACGAAGCTTCGCTGACAGTGGCTCATGATGAGAAAGTGCTGGGCACGGCCGACTATCTTTCGCCCGAGCAGGCGCTCGACAGTCACCTCGTCGATAACCGGGCGGACATTTACAGCCTGGGCTGTTCGATGTACTTCGCCTTGACCGGCCGACCCCCGTTTAACGAAGGCTCAATCGCACAGCGTCTGATGTGGCATCAGATGAAAGAGCCGCTGGAGATGAAGGAGACGCGAGCCGACGTTCCGGAAAGCCTTGCCGTGATCACACGGAAAATGATGGCCAAGAAACCAGAGGACCGTTATTCGTCGATGGGCGAAGTGTCGACGGTGCTGCTGAACTGGCTGGCGCGGAACGCGAGTGCTGGCTGGAAAAACAGCCATACGGAAATTCTGTCCGGATCGGATGTGGCGGCACCGACTGCGATGCCGGTCTCACCTGTCGCCGCTCCTGTGACCCCGACGGCTCAGCCAGTGGCTCCGGCGGCGAAACCAGTGGCTCCCGCTGCTGCCCCGGTTGTGTCGCCAGCGGCTCCTGTTGCGACAGCGCCGGCAGCATCCGCCGTGAAGCCGACTCCTGCCGAACCGGGGGCTGCTCCGACCGGCGATTCTTCCGCGACGTTTCCTGGACTGCCGCTCGCATTTGCCGAATCCGACTCCGCTCCACCGGTTGTCGTGACAGAAGCAGCGTCAGCACACAAGCCGACTCATCTCACTGAGGCAGCTCCGGTCAGCGAGTCACCGCCAGCCGCAGCACCAATCCAAACGGAGCCGGCCAACGACCTGCTCACATCGGAGGCCGTTGCCACGGGCGCCAGCAACCCTGGTTCATCGAAACTGGCTCGAGGCGACGCACCGGTTCAACAAGCTGAGGATGACACGGTCCTTGATCAGCGCATCCAGAAGGCACCACTCGTTGAAGGCCCCTCAGCGCAGGAAGTCGCAGTCTTCGAACAACCGGCGGAACTGCAATTCCTCGAAGTGGCCGAGTCCCCCTCGGACGACTCGCGGGACGAAGACCTGTTTGCCGGCCTCCCGGGCAGATCTTCGATTCACGACAGCCGTGTGAACGAGCCGACTTTGACGACTCCGCCTGGATCGCAGCCCGCTGCCGAGCCAATACCAGCTGCCGAGCCAATATCAGAGTCTCCGGTCGAGGCCGCTCCCGCCGCATTCGTACCGGACGCACCGGTCTTTCCCGGACCACCGGCGGACACGGCACCGGCCGGATTTGCTCCGCCGGATTTCAACACGACGCCCGCTCCGGAGCCGGCTCCGTTCCCGAATTTTTCCGCGCACGAGTCAGCGACCGCTCCCTCGTTCGAACCGTCGCCTGCCCAGCCGGTCGCGGCTGCCCCAGTCGCGGAGCCGTTCCCGGTTCCCGCAGCGCCGCAACCCGTGTTTGATCCGACAGCGCCTGCGCCCGCTACTGGCGGTTTCGATCCAACGGCGCCCGTGCCGGTCCCGGGCGGGTTCGATCCGTCGGCTGGCTTCTCGACACAACCCGCGGCCGCTCCCGCAACCTCAGTCCGTCCGCAAAAGAAAAAGCCCAGCTCACCCGTTGGCCTGATTGCCGGAATCATCGTCGTCCTCGCCCTTGGCGGCGGCGCGTTCTACATGTTTGGCGGCGGAGGTGATGACAAAGGCGGTGACAGTCAAGCGGGAAGTGGGGAAGGGACCACCGGCCAGAATGGCACGACCGGCAGTGGCACGACCGGCAGTGGCACGACCGGCAGTGGCACACCAGGCAGTGGCGGCCCTGCCAAATTCCTTGGCTACAGCCTGACCGTCGGCCCGGATGGAAACTTCAAAACGTTCGCCGCTCTGCTGAAGTATTTCCGAGACACAAAGGCGAGTCATCGGGCTTCTCGACGAACGAAGATTGTTGTCACGGTTTCGGGAGGCAAGTATCCCGAGTCGATCGTCGTCGACAATTCCGATCACAAGTACCCCGAAGGAATTCAACTGATCGTCGAGCAAGGAGGCACGCCGACCGTGCTCAATCCTTCAGGCAACGGGCCTGTCTTCACGCTGACGAACATGGAGAACTTCCGGCTTGAGGGATTCGAAATTGACGCCAGCGGACGCGACAACGCGGTCGAGCTCAACGGAGACGTCGACCGGTCGACACTCAAGAACGTCACGATTTCCGGCTACTCAAAAGCCGGCATCCGCAGCAACGAAGCGTCGGGATCGTCCAACGAGGAATTTGTGATCGAGAACGTCCGCTTCAATCCCAGCGGAGGCAACTCGGTCGGCATCGATTTCGCCGCCGGCGAGGCGTCGCGGTTTGAGATAACTGGCTGTCGGTTTTTCGGGCCGCAGAATTCGGCAATCGTTTTTGAGGCCGGCGCCAGCTTTGTCACGATCAAAGATTCGATCATCAGCCAGGCCGGAATGGGGATCACGTTTGCGGGAATCGATGTCAACCTGAGAAACATCTCGGTTTTCAACAACACATTCCATGACTGTTCGACGGCTGGCCTGCACTTTGCAGCGGCTCCCTCTGAGTCCGCGTTCGGTTCCTCAGAGCTGGCCGTTCACCGAAACATTTTCTCAAAGCTCGGTGGTGCTGAGGCGATAATCGAGAAAGGCTACGACCTGAAGGCGTTCCAGAAATTTGTTTCGTCCGGAACGGGAGGGATTCAGTACAACTGGTCCGACCGGCCGACTGTGGCGAATCAGACGACGGAGTGGGAAGTCATCCTGCAACCGGAACAGCGCGTCAGCGCGTTTCAGTTCGTCTCGACAGAAAGCAGCAGTGCGGACTTCCTCCGCCCCGGCATGCCGTTCCCGGGTTTCCGTCCGGGAGGCGGCTCGCAACCTTACCCGGGAGCAGTCAAGCCGAAATAGCGGTCCACATTCTGGTTCTCGCGAGACAGCTCGCATCCCGACCGCTCAAGCGTAAACAGACCTGGAAAGACATCATGGCTCACAACGTACTGATCAATGGCGAATGGATTCCCTCAACCGGAACGAGCACGTTTCAGGCTGTGAATCCGGCGACCAAACAACCGATCGACGGTGACTACCCGGTCAGCCCGTGGTCGGAGGTTGATGCCGCGCTCGAAGCGACTGCGGAAGCGTCGCGTCAAATGCGAGGCTGGAGCGGAGAGCGCTTCGCCGCTTTTCTGGAACGTTACGCGGACCGGATTGAGGCTCGCACCGATGAACTGGTCGACATGGCCAACCAGGAAACAGCGTTACCCGCAGCCGGACGATTGAAAGGTGTCGAGCTTCCTCGGACGACGAATCAACTTCGTCAGGCCGCGACCGCGGCAAGAGAAGGCTCGTGGGCCACCGCCACGATCGATACCGCAGCCGGCATTCGCTCGATGTTTGGCCCGATCGGGCCGGTCGCGGTTTTCGGTCCGAACAATTTTCCGTTTGCCTTCAACGGAATCTCAGGAGGCGATTTCGCAGCGGCGGTCGCTGCGGGCAATCCCGTCATCGCGAAAGGACACTCGTCTCACCCGGGCACGACACGGCTGTTTGCTGAGGAAGCTCGGCTGGCCGCTCAGGAAACGGAAATGCCGAGCGGTTTCGTGCAGCTTGTTTATCGAACGAACCATGACGACGGGGCGAAGCTGGTTGGCGATCCTCGCCTCGGAGCAACAGGCTACACGGGAGCGCGCGGTGCCGGACTGTTCCTCAAAGAGGCGGCCGATCGCGGCGGAAATCCCATCTACCTGGAACTGTCGAGCATTAATCCGGTCTTCATCCTGCCTGGCGCAATCGCCGAGAAAGGCGACGAGCTTGCGGCCGGTTTCACGGCCAGTTGCCTGATGGGCACCGGCCAGTTCTGCACGAACCCTGGCATCGTGGCTGTCGTCGCGGGCGAGCAGACCGAAGCGTTCATCGCATCGGTCGCGTCGGGATTCAGCGAAGCGCCAGTCGGTACGTTTCTCAGCGAAGGAGTCGGCAAGCATTTCGCGGCTGGCCTGGCCGCGCTGCAGAAAGCGGGCGCGACACTCGTTACCGGTGGCCGGCCCGGCGGCGGGAGCGGGTACTCTCATCAGAACACGCTGCTTCGAGTGGGCGGCTCGACGTTTCTCGCCGATCCCGAAGGGCTCCAGGCCGAGGCGTTTGGAAACAGCTCGCTGTTCGTTGTGGCCGAGAATGCCGCACAGCTCACGGCAATTGCCGAATCGCTCGAAGGAAATCTGACTGGTTGTATCTACAGCTGCTCTCAGGGCAGCGACGACGAGCTTTACGACTCGCTGGCCCCGGCTCTTCGAACGAAGGTCGGCCGTCTGCTCAACGACAAGATGCCGACCGGAGTCGCCGTCAGCGCGGCGATGAATCACGGCGGCCCGTTCCCCGCGACCGGACATCCGACGTTCACGGCAGTCGGTATGCCAACTTCCATTCACCGCTTCGCCATGCTGCAAAGTTACGACAACATCCGCCCTCACCGGCTGCCTGCGCTGCTGCAGGATAAAAATCCAAATTCCGGCTGCTGGCGATCCATCGACGGCCAGTGGACGACGGGAAACGTCAGCAAATGATGCCGCGAAGGCTGTGAGAGTCGATTTCGCTGCGAGGCCCGTTCATGAGAATCCTGACATTCAGCGATCCGCAAAACGATCTGGCTCAGGCCGACTGACCCGATTCTGAGGGTCGAATGAGCGACACGGGCCGTTTATTTTTCGGGGAGCACGAGCAGGAATCTCGACCTAAAATTCCTGGTTCGGTCTGGAGTAACCGACGACTCGCATTTTGACCCGGCTCTATCGCGGCGACTATGATCGCCCGCGTTCTCTGAATCAGGGCCGTTCGGGAACCAACGATCGGGGCAGGCGTCGAAGCCGGAGACTCCGGCGGGTGAAGTTCGCAGCGCCGCATCAGAGACCGGTTTTCACAGCAGCCTGCGTCCACTCCGACACGTGTCCGAGATGCAGTTCAGAAATCGTCCGCCAGGAACAGGAATGGCATCCGAGAAGACTCCCGCTGACGCTGACGAGGAAAAGCTGCGCAAGGGGTCCGCAAAAACGCTCGGTCGCTACCGCCTGGAAAAGAAGGTCGGGGAAGGCGGCATGGGGGCCGTCTATCGAGCGGTCGACGACGCGCTTGGCCGAGTCGTCGCGCTGAAGATTCTGCCGCGCGACAAAGCCCGGAATGAAATGCTGGTCCGGCGTTTCAAAGCCGAAGCTCGGGCCGCAGCCAATCTGAAACACGAGAATATTGTCGGCGTCTACGACTCCGGTGAGGCGGATGGCTATCTCTACATCGCCATGGAATTTGTCGACGGCATTGATGTGCAGAATCTTTTAATGCGGAAAGGAGTGCTCTCTCCAAAACGTTCTCTCGACATTATCAGACAGGTGACGCTGGCACTGGAGCACGCCTTCGAGCAGAACATCGTCCACCGCGACATCAAGCCGTCCAACCTGATGATCATGCGGGACGGCTCGATCAAGCTGGCCGACATGGGACTGGCCCGATCGATGGACGACGGCGATTCCGCCGGGATCACCCGCGCCGGAACGACGGTCGGCACGGTGGACTACATGTCCCCCGAGCAGGCTCGCGACAGCCGATCGGCGGACTCGAGGAGCGACATCTACTCGCTCGGGGCCAGTTGGTATTACATGTTGACCGGAAAGCCGCCGTTTCCGATAGGAGACATGGTCAACAGGATCACCGCTCACGCCACCGAGCCGCGTCCGAATCCGCAGACGATCAATCCGGAAATTCCCGACGCGATCAGCCAGATCATCGAGAGGATGATGGCTATCGAACCGGGCGGCCGATTTCAGACGCCAACGGCACTGCTGCAGGAACTGGACACAGCCAACCTCAAGGCGAAGGCCATTACGACAGACTTGCTCGCCGCACTGGCGGACGGGGACACCGAGGTCCCGGAAAATCGGCCAGCGAAAAAACAACCAGCGAAAAAACAACCAGCGAAAAAACAACCAGCGAAAAAACAGCCAGCGAAGCGGTCGCCTGCGAGTGACAACTCCGGCAGCAGGAATCCGAAACGGTCGGGTTCAGTGTCCGGTCAGACGAAGAAAGTCGGACGAAAACCGAAGCCAGCGAAACCAGAGATCATCGCTGCAGCCGACACCTCGGCGCGAGACGAATCGACCAGCAGCATTCCTTCGGCCCGCGATGCGATGCTGGGTGGCAAACGACTCCGCAGAAGTTACCGCCAGACAGGCGGAGCCAGGGTGGAGTTCAGCTACGGCCGCATCGGAGTGATCATCGTCGGGATCGTCGCGCTCATCGTTGTCGGCAACATGGCTCTGTCGGCATTTCAGCGCCGAAACGAAGAGCCAGCCCCAACGCCCGCGCCGAGCCGATCGGAAGAGGGCGGAGGTTCGAGCAGTTCGCCCGCCACGAATCCGCCGCCACGATCGCTTCCTCGCAAGCTGCCGAACTCATAAGCAAGTTCGTTGAAACTAATCCTCTCTGCGTTCGGTCCTGCGCATTCACGGGGCTGAGTTGTGATGTCTTCGGGACTCCGATACCCTCGCTGGCTCGACACTTTTTTCTTCATCCCGCCTGAAATCCGTTCGACCTGCACGTCGAACGGCCTGCCTGTGGAGAGTGTGAATGCCCGCCGACTCCTCCGTCCCGGAGAGTGCTGCCCCCGCACTCAGCGGCGTCGAACGCGAACGCCAGATGCTGGTCGACGCCCAGTCCTACGGGGTCAGGAAGAAGCTCAAGACCTGGCTGAAGCTGTCCGGCCCCGGCTGGCTGCAGTCGGCCATCACCCTGGGAGGTGGTTCGCTCGCGGGCAGTCTGTTCCTGGGAGTGATCGGCGGGTACAGCCTGCTCTGGCTTCAGGTCATGGCGATGGCCTTTGGCGTCGTCATGCTGGGAGCCATCGGGTATGTGACGCTCTCGACCGGCAAACGGCCCTTCGGTCTGATCAATGAGCACGTCAACCCGGTGCTCGGCTGGGGCTGGGCTCTCGCCACGCTGGCAGCAAACATCGTCTGGTGCCTGCCGCAGTTCTCGCTGGCCGAAGCGGCCGTCTCCCAGAACCTTGCTCCCGGCATGGCCGATCACAAAGCCGTGACCTGTGGCATTCTGCTGGCCGTGGCAATTTTCATCACCATGATCTACGACCGCGGTGGCAAGGGGATGAAGACTTACGAGAACACACTGCGGATTCTTGTCGGGCTGATCGTGCTTTCGTTTCTGGGGGTGGTCGTCAAGCTGGCTTCCACCGGAGCACTCGACTTCGGCGCAGTCCTGGCCGGACTCGTCCCCGACTTCAGCCTGCTGAGCCGGCCTGCAAGCACGTTCGATTCGGCACTGGCGGCGACAGGTGAGTACCGTGAGTACTGGACGGCGAAAATTCTTGGCATGCAGCGGGACGTGATGATCACCGCCGCCGCCACGGCGGTGGGTATCAACATGACGTTCCTGTTCCCGTACTCGCTGTTAAAAAAGGACTGGGACCGGTCGTTCCGCGGACTCTCTATTTTTGACCTGGCAACCGGCATGGCGATTCCCTTTGTCATTGCCACCGGTTGTGTCGTGATCGCCTCGGCCAATCAGTTTCACGCGAAGCCGGCCCCCGGTCTGCTCGGTGAGCAGGTCGATGGTCGCGTCGTCGAGCCGGACGCGGGATTGAAAAGCCAGTTCGAAGGAAGCCTGGTGGCTCGTGTTGTCGCGGAGCAAGGTCGCGAATTCGGAAATGACAAAGACGGCAAACCGCTGAAGGCTGGCGCCCTGAAGGAAAAAGCCAGCCCTTACTTCGCGGCGATCCCCGATGGTGAAAAACGGATGGCGGCGATGCTGATCAAGCGGGATGCCAGGCACCTTGCGGCAGCGCTTGCCACTCTGATCGGAGACAACTTTTCGAACTACGTCTTCGGCTTCGGCGTGCTCGCGATGGCGCTGTCAACGATCACGATCCTGATGCTGATTTCCGGGTTCACGTTCTGTGAGGTCTTTGGATTCCCGCAAGGTGGTTTCTACCACCGAGTCGGCTGCCTGCTGCCAGCCATCGGCGTTCTCGGCCCGTTTGTGTGGTCAGGAAAAGTGGCCTTCTGGCTGGCCGTACCGACAAGCGTTTTCGGAATGGTTCTTCTTCCGATCGCCTATTTCACATTCTTCCTCCTGATGAACAACAAGATGGTGCTGGGTGACGACATGCCGACGGGGCGAAGCCGAGTGACCTGGAACGTGCTCATGGGAATGGCCTGTTTTCTGGCAACGGTCGGTGCCGGCTGGGCGATCTGGGACAAAGCCAGATGGGTCGGCGTCGGAGCCGTTGTCGCGTTCGTTGCACTCGCCTTGTTCGTACACATTCAGCGTCTGTCGAAGCTGGCTGCGGCCGCGCTGTCTGAGTCCGCCAGCTGACCTCAAAGCGGCGGCATGATTGATGTTCGACCTGATCGCATACCAGGAAAAGACAGGGAACCGGAATCGGTTTGTTTTGACCGAGGGAGAACATCTTCTCGGGCGGTCCGAACGCGTGGAATTGTCTGTGCCCTGGGAACCGTGCCTGTCGATGCGCCACCTGCGACTGGTGGTGGCCGAGCAGCACATCGACGCGCACGACACGGGCTCCAACCCGGTCTTCTACCGCGGAGAAGCTCAGCAGGAATTTCGTCTGCGCGAACGCGACTGCTTCGTTGTGGGCGAGACGGTTTTTCAGATCGCGCGCCACGCGGAAGCCGACTCATCGACGCAGGACCGACTGATCGAAGAGATCGCATTCGATGCCGGTCAGCTCAGCAACATCCCGTTCAGCGATGCGGACAAGCGGATTGAAGTTCTCACCCACCTGCCTGAAATCATTCAGGATACCCACACGGAAGCAGACTTTTTCCTGAAGATTGCGCAGCTCCTGCTGGCCGGCATCCCGCGTTCAGAAGCCGTCGCCATCGTTAAGGCCGACGAATCCGGCGTCGACGTGGTTCACTGGGACCGCCGTGACGAGACGGCTGGCACGATCCATCCCAGTTCGCGACTGGTCCGCGACGCTCTCCTCAAAACGCGACGCAGCGTCCTGCACCTGTGGGAAGGCGAGCACGAAAACGCGGACCCGCGATATACGGCGACGGCAGATTTCGGCTGGGCCTTCTGCACACCGTTCTTTGTTCCCGGTGAGCCGGCACGCGGCCTCTACGTTGCCGGCCGGCATGAGATCTCGGAGCTTGCCAGGCCCAGTGACGACGGCAGCGCGGTCCTGCAGTCGGACGTTCGGTTCACGGAACTTGTGGCAGGAATTGTTGGCTCGCTGCGCCGTCTGAGTTCGCTGGAACGCCAGCAGGCAGGACTCCGCCAGTTCTTCGCTCCGCCGATCCTCAAAGCGCTCGGCGAGGAGCTGAATACCGACGTTCTGGAACCGCGCGAATGCGACGTCACGGTCCTGTTCTGCGACCTGCGCGGCTTCAGCCAGCATGCCGAACATTCCGCCCATGACCTCACGGGACTGCTCAGTCGAGTCAGCCAGGCGCTGGGCGTGATGACTCAGCAGATTCTGCGGCACGGAGGCGTCACTGGCGACTTCCAGGGGGATGCTGCGCTGGGGTTCTGGGGCTGGCCATTCGATTCCGAACAGGCTCCGCTGAACGCGGCCCGCGCGGCCCTCGGTATCCGTGCCGCGTTTCGAGAATTCGCCGGGTTGCCGGATCACCCGCTCTCGCAATTCGAAACGGGCATCGGCATCGCGCATGGCCGCGCCGTCGCCGGGAAAATTGGAACTGCAGAACAGGTGAAAGTCACCGTGTTCGGCCCGGTCGTCAATCTTGCCAGCCGACTTGAGACAATGACCAGCCAGCTTCGCGTGCCGATTCTGCTCGACGAAGCGACGACGGAACTTGTTCGAGCTTCGATGCCGCGTGACGAAGGCCGCACGCGACGACTGGGACAAATCGTTCCGGTCGGCCTCGAGACTGCCGTCCAGGTCAGCGAGCTTCTGCCTCCCGAAGCCGACTTCCCTGAACTGACGGATGAGCATCTGGCACTGTACGAAGAAGCCGTCGAGCACTTTACGAATGGCGACTGGGAGAGCGCGTGGCAGTGCCTCCACAAACTGCCAGCCGGAGACCGTGCTCAGGACTTTCTCGCCATGCCGATCGTGCAGCACAACCGAACCGCTCCCCCCGACTGGGACGGCATCATCCGCCTGACACAGAAATAACGGCACGCTGCACGATCAGTCACCGAGGCGATCCCGGGTGACGAGATCCTGACCAGCGGCGACCAGTTATTGCCCGCGCTGTGTGGCTCAAATTGACCGCTGCGGCACTAACGTTCCCGCCTCGACCAACCCTGCACAACAGCAAGAGGCCTGCCATGAGTTCCCGCCGTGGCTTTACGCTCATCGAACTCCTTGTCGTCATCGCAATCATTGCGATTCTTGTCGCGCTGCTGCTGCCGGCGGTTCAACAAGCTCGCGAAGCGGCTCGCCGCACGCAGTGTCGAAATAATCTCAAACAGCTCGGCCTGGCGATTCATAACTATCTTGAATCAAATCGTGTCTTCCCACCAGGAGCGACGATTGACATGAGCACAACGTCGACCGGCAACAATGGTTCGTGGGGAGTTCACGGCCGAATTCTGCCGTTTCTTGAACAGGGCAATCTCTATCAAAACATCGATCTGAGCATCGCCTGGGACACTCAGATGGCGATCGACGGTCTGAAAATCGCAACGTACTCGTGCCCGTCCGACCCCAGATCGGACGAGGTCCGCGATCCGGGAAGCGGGCGGGCGCGTCTCTATCCGACGACCTACGGCTTCAACTACGGCACATGGTTCGTTTTTGACCCGGTGACGGGAACCGGCGGCCAGGGGTCGTTTTTTCCCAACAGCCGGTTATCGACCGCGGCCTTTGTTGACGGCACGAGCAACACGCTGCTTGCCGCTGAGGTGCGAGCGTGGCAGCCCTACACCCGCAACGGAGGCCCGGCCGGCACCGCACTGCCGGCAACGGTCGCAGACATTCAGACTCAGGTCGCCTCGGGAGCAGAGTTTAAAAAAAATACTGGCCACACCGAATGGCCAGACGGCCGTGTCCACCACACGGGCATGACAACGACCGCGCCTCCGAATTCGAAGATCTCCTACTCAAACGGTGGCGTCGATTACGACGCGGACTTCAATTCGTGGCAGGAAGGTAAGAATGGAGGCGCTGGCAATCCAACCTACGCCGCGGTCACGTCGCGAAGCTGGCACATTGGCAGCGTCCATGTCGTTCTCGTCGACGGCTCGGTAAGAACGATCAACGAGAACATCGACCTGCGAACCTGGAGAGGACTGGGCACGCGCAACGGCGACGAAATTCCCGGCAGCTTCTGAATCTAAGTCGCGATCGCATCCCAGGCCCGAAAATGTCGCTCGACACCGAACTCTGCTTGAACTTTCCTTGCGTTCTGACCAAGAGACTCGCGGAGGCCGGCGCTACTCAGAAGGACTTCCAACGCCTTTCCGAGTTCCGCCTCAAGCTCGTCGGAGTTGCCTCCGTCGACGAGCATTCCATTTTCACCGGACCGAATGATTTCGGCGGGACCGGACTGGCAGTCGGTGGCGATGCAGGCTTTGCCACGGGCCATTGCCTCCAGAAGAGCATTCGGGAACCCCTCGTATCGCGACGGCAGAACAAAGACTTCGGCGTTACTCAGCGACGGCCACGGTTGCTCAATCCAGCCAGGGAGTAGAATCCGGTCGGCCAGGCCAAAGCCGGTAATGTGCAACTCAAGTTCCCGTCGACTCGGACCGTCGCCGACGATGACGAGACTCCAGTTCGGGTGATCCTTCGCGACTCCAGCAAAACCGGCAATGAGCCGGTCAAACCCCTTTTCGGTCGAAAGTCGTCCGACCGCGCATATCCAGTCCTGTCTGGCGTCCAGCTTGAGGCTGCCATCGGGCGAGTGATTCTCCGAGTCGGTGACTTCAGAAACTGCATTGGGAATCACCACAATCGGGCACCGCCCGGCAAGCGGTACGACTGCCTGCCGAACCGACTCAGTCTGCACAACGATCGTGCCCGCATTCGGATAAGTGAGACGCCGCAGAATCCCCCACAGACAACCGATTCTGTGGTGCCGAGGGTCGGTCCGCTCCGCAACGATCGGCTTCCGACCGGTTCTCCGGCACGCGAGGATTGTCAGAACGTTCATTCGGTCCGTCAGGCTGATGACTCGCGTCGCGTTCGATTCGACAATCGCGTCGCGGAGTGCGCGGACTCGGCGGATGTTGGCAATCATCGCCGACAGAAAATTTGTCGATTCAGACAGCAGGTCGAGCCCGACTCGTCGCACATTTTCGTGAATAGCAATCGAATCGCCGGCCACTGAGTCCAGTGTGATGAGCGTGACTTCGCGTCCTTCCGCTGCCCAGTGGCTGGCCATCATCGCTGCGGCATGCTCGCTGCCGCCGCCACTGAGCGAGTGAATCACGATTGCGATTTTCGAGTGTTCACTCACTGCGAATCTTCCCCTCGTCCCACTGCTCTCATCGCTCTCTCATCGCTCTCTCAGACTTTACTCCCACATCGACCGCGTCTGTTCGCGGGCATTCGTCAGCGGCTCGACAGGCGGGGGAGCGGCCGGCCGGCCAAGCTGCGTAGGGATCGCATCTTCCTGGTCAGGCAGACGCCAGTCGAAAGCCGCTCGCGCATTCGGTGTCAGGAATCGAGTCAGTTGCGAGAAACTGTGATCATCACTGCCTCGCGGCCGCCCGCCTCGGTAGTACCGCTGAGGATGACAAACGTAGAGAAAATCCTTGGCTCGGGAGAGCGCGACGTAAAACAGTCGGCGTTCCTCCTCGACTTCGTACTCGTTCCGGGTCGCCATGTCCGAGGGAATATTTCCGTCCGCCGCGTGCAGTACGAACACCGAATTCCACTCCAAACCTTTGGCCGAGTGAATCGTGCTCAGAACAAGAAAGTCTTCATCAAGGTGCGGGTCACCGGCCAGATCCTGAGTCGAAGCCGGCGGATCGAGCGTGATCGCAGTCAGGAATTCCGCGCGGCTGGGATACCGGGCCGAAACGTGGACGAGCTGGTCGAGATCGTTCAACCGCTCGCGATGATTGTTGTAATTCTGCTCGACGAGCGGACCATAAAACTTTTTGACGGCATCGATTTCCGCCGGCACCTCGACACCGCTGCGTTTGCCCGCCCGCGTTCCGCTCAACTGAGTCAGTAGCGCAACAAACTCAGGCCAGAGCTCCTGCGCGGCCTGAGGCGGTTTCCATGTTTTCCACTCGTCGATATTTCCGCCGGATTCGATCAACGCATCGGAGAGGTCCATCGCCCGCTTCCGGCCGATGCCGGGAAGCAGCATCAGGATTCGCATGGCCGAAACCATGTCCAGGGGATTTTCGGCGAGCCGTAGAAAGCCGAGCAGATCTTTAATGTGTGCCGCCTCGGCGAACTTCAATCCACCGTACTTGTGAAACGGAATGTTCTGTTCGGCGAGAAGCAGTTCGAGTGCCAGACTGTGATGCGAAGCTCGAAACAGCACGGCCTGCTGCTTCAGCTCGATGCCCTTCTCGCGGTGCCGCAGAACCTCGCGGATGACGAACTCTGCCTGCTCATCCTCGTCGATACAGCTGACAACCTGAGGCCGTTGCCCATTCACACGCGACGTCCAGAGCTCCTTGTGATGCCGCTCCGGAGCCTCAACGATGACCCGGTTCGCGGCCTCAAGAACGGGCTGCGTACTGCGGTAATTTTCTTCAAGCAGCACGACTTCCGTGCCCGGAAACTGTTTCGGAAAGTCGAGAATGTTCCGCACGGTTGCGGCTCGGAACGAATAAATGGACTGGGCATCATCGCCGACGACGGTCAGACCTGTTCCGTCCGGACAGAGCCGCTCCAGAATCTCAGCCTGAAGAATATTCGTGTCCTGGTACTCGTCGACGAGTACACAATCAAACTGCTTCCGAATCTGCTTGATGCCGATCGGGTCTCCGGCGAGAGCATTCCAGAACAGCAGCAGATCGTCATAGTCGAGGCAGTGCAGTTTTTCCTTCCGATCGACGTACTCGCGAAACAGTTCTTTGAAGTCGTCTTCGTACTCGACGCACCATGGAAAGTGCTCAGCAAGAATTTTGGCGAGAGGTTCGCGCGAGTTGACGCACCGGCTGTAAATTGACAGGCAGGTTCCTTTGAGCGGAAACCGCTTGTGCTCTTTCGCGAGCTTTTGTTCGACTCGAACCAGGTCGAGCAGATCCTCAGAGTCGCTTCTGTCGAGGACGCTGAAGTCCGGCTCGAGTCCGATCAGCCGCCCGTGCTGCCGCAACAGTCGCGAGGCGATCGCGTGAAATGTTCCGCCCCACAGTGCTTTCTTCAGGCTTGCCCCCGTGCGACTGCCACCACCGGCCTGCTTCTCGAGGCGAGTCAGACAGGCGCTGGCACGGCTGAGCATCTCGGCGGCCGAGCGGCGAGTGAACGTCAGCAGCAGGATCCGCCGTGGATCGATCCCGCGGTGGATCAGCCAAGCGACTCGATGAGTCAGCGTGGTTGTCTTCCCGGTTCCTGCCCCTGCGATGATGAGCAGCGGGCCATGACCATGTGTCGCCGCGATCTGTTGTTGCTCGTTGAGGTGGCCGAGCAGAGTCGCAATGGCCTGCGAGTCTTCTCTGGCGGTCGCAGTCAACAGCTCATCCATGACACGTCTTCCTGGTCAGAATCGCAGCGTCCGGCTCAGAACGAGCAGATGCGAACGTGGCCACATGCCGGAAGAATAGCCGAACGAGGTGCGGGAAACACGCAGGATGAATTCTCGTCCGGGCACCGGTCAGTCGACGGGCGAGGCACGACAGAGAGTGGCGAGCCACACTACGAATCTGGCGGCTCTCAACCGAGCAACTCATCGATCGGCGTCGGATCGCTCACCAGGTGAGTCGGCCGGCCCTGCGGCGTGTAGTAGATCGAGTCGGGATTGATGCCAAGCTTCGTGTAGACCGTCGAAGCGAAATTCTCGGGCGACAGCACACGTTCAACAGCCGAGTAGCCATTTTTGTCCGTCGCTCCGACCACGACTCCTGCAGGCGTGCCGCCTCCGGCAATCAACACAGACATCGCGTTCGACCAGTGATCACGTCCACCTCGTGTGTTGACCTTGGGAGTTCTGCCAAACTCACCCAGTGCCAGAACGAGGGTTGTGTCGAGCATGCCGCGTTCGTCGAGATCGTTAATGAGCGCGGCGACGGACTGGTCCCAGGACGGCAGACGCGTCCGACATTTCGGATAAATGTCGACGTGGTGATCCCAGCCACCCTCGTAGACCGTCGTGAACGGAACGCCGGCCTCCACGAGACGCCGGGCAAACAGGCATCGCTGCCCGAACGAATCCCGGACGTAGGCGTCGCGAACTGCGTCTGATTCTTCGTGAATATTGAACGCCGCCTGAGCAGCGGGAGAAGTAATCAGGCTGTGCCCCTGCTCGTAGAAATCGTCGAGCGCCAGGACCGGGTCGGCAGCGGCGGCCTCATCAATTCGCGGGAGCGTGTCGACGAGCTGTCGCAGATCGGTTCGATGCTGAAACGTGTCGAGAGTCAGGCCGCTGGGCAGCGCGACATCGCGCACTCGAAAGCTCGTTGAGTTCGGATCGTCCGCCACGACAAACGGAGCGTACTTCGCCCCGAGGAAATTCGGTCCGCCGGACCGCGACATCCGGGCCAGCGAAAAGTAAGGCGGCAGCCCGTCGCTGCGGCCGAGTTCTTTCGCGGCGACAGAACCAAGGCTCGGGTGAAAGCTGACGAAGGCTCCGCATCCGACGGGAATTCGCGGCGGCGCTCCGGTCATCATGTAGTGGTTGCCGGCTCCGTGATTTCCCTGGTTGTGACGAATCGACCGGATCAGCGAAAACCGATCATTCATCGCCGCAAGCTTCGCCATGTGTTCTGAGAATTGAACCCCAGGCAGCGCTGTTGAGATTGGCTGAAACTGCCCGCGAATCTCGACCGGCGCGTTCGGTTTTGGATCGAACATCTCATAGTGAGTTGGTCCTCCATCCTGCCAGATCAGGATGCAACTCGTCGCCTGAGGAGCGATCGACCGAGTGGCCTCGGCAGAGACGCCCCGCATTCGCAGAATGTCGACCAGCGACGTGCCAAACAGCCCGCCCAGCCCGAATTTCAGGCAGTCTCGACGCGGAATCCCCTGGCAGTTTTTCTGAACGCCCATGAATCAGCTCTGAGTGGAACGAGGTTGTTGACTTCATCGCCGACGACGTTGTCGACAATTCGGTTGTGGTGCAACAGGAAAGAACGTCGCCGCGCGACGCTGTGTGCAGACAGTTCAGTCTGCGACGCGTGACTGCTCCTCGATGAACTCTCGTGCCCGGCGGATCACTTCGTCGGTGATGCCCATGTGTCCGGCATCGGGATAGCGGTGAAATGTGTGCGTTGAACCGGCCTTCTCCAGAGCCTCAACCATGCCAAGTGCGTTCTTGATCGGCACAGACTGATCGTTGTCCGAGTGAAGGATCAAAAGCGGCTTTGACTCTTTCTTCACGTGGTTGACTGGTGAGGCCAGCCTGCGAGCCTCGATCGGATCGCCTTGAGCCGGAGTCCAGATGTTGCCCCAGCTGAGAGTCGTCAGTTCGTAATTTGCGGCCACGCTGATGACGGCTCGAAAATCGTTGCTGGCGTCTTCCCAGCCACCGGTCCGCTTGAACGGCCCGTCACCGAGCGTCGCGGCGAGGGATACCATGTGGCCTCCCGCTGACTGTCCGATCAGAAAAATGCGATTCGTGTCGACGTTGAGTTCTTTGGCATGAGCCTGCACGAAGCGGATGGCACACTGAAAATCCTGGTAGCACGCGGGAGCCGGAGACACTCCGACCAGGCGATAGTCGATTGACATCGCAAAAAAAACAAACTCCGCCCACTGCTTCACAACGATCGTCGACTTGTCTTTCTTGTGGCCACCTCGCCATCGACCGCCGTGCACCGAGATGATCGCCGGCAGCGGCTTGTCCGATTCCGGCCAGGCAACATCCGCGAGGAGGCCGGCGCCGTCGACTCGTCCGTAAACAAGGTCTTCCTTCTCGGTGATCTTCATGGGGGTGTCCGGTTTGTCGGCGGCGTTTGAAGGGACGGACATCGCGACGCAGGCCAGCGCCGAGGCTGCGGCCGTCACGGCGAGCTTGAACGAGGTCACAGTGAGCGCCTTGATGCGTGTGTGCTTCGGATTCCGAATCTCTTCGGCGGTTACTACTTCGATGCCAGCTTCTGTGACTCCAGAAACGCAATCAAATCGAGGAACTCTCGATCGGTCATTTTCTTCTCCATGCCTTCAGGCATCGTACTGATTGCCTGTTCGGCCGTCGTTTCAATCTGTGATTTCAAAATTTCGTGGAGCGTGCCCTGGTTGTCTCCCAGGACCAGTGTCAGGTTCGAATCAGAGACTTTGATGCCGGAATGAATCCGGCCATTTTCCAGAATGACGGCGAGCGTTGTGTAGCTTGGTGCGACCGTGCGGCCTGGTTCGAGGATCGACTCGATCAGATGGATGCGGGAAAAACGGCGACCGATTCCCTTCAGATCCGGGCCGATCTTTCCCCCCTCATCTCCCAGACGGTGGCACTTGATGCAGCCGGCCTTTTCCTTATTCATGAACGAATCCCGCCCGCGTTCGGCGTTGCCACTTGTGCTTAACGCGTAGCGAATCAACCGTTCGTGCTCGGCCTTCGAACTGACTTGCCGAAATCGCAATTGGAATCTCGGCTTCGCGTACGCGGTGGCGACTTCAACGGACAGCCGCCGAGCGTCGGGCGTCAGCACTGCCTCACGACGACGCAGTGACTTTCAGATACAGGCCGGAGAGCGGCTACCTGAAGAGGACTTACACCTCTCTGATCAAACAAACTTGCAAACGCACCGTCTTGCCGCTGCGCGACACGGGCCATTCTGCGCTTGTTCCAGGCTACTGATCTACTCCACGTGCGCGGTGGTTTACCAAAGAGTGCCATTATCCCGACGTTTCGAAGTAGTCAATCGGGAACGATCATCCATCAGTGAATTCGCTTCGGAAACGTGCTCGGGGAGAACGGTCACTTCACCGGCAAGATCCGCGATTGTTCGAGCAACCTTGGCGATGCGTATCATCACCCGCGTTGAGAAGCTGCGGTCCTTATGGATTTCCTAGTAACAAACCGCAGCATCGTCTCCGAACTCGCACTTCTGAAGAACTTCGCCATGCCCGCCTGAAATTGCTGCGTTGAACGGAATCGGCTGACCTTCGAAGCGGCTGTGCTGGAGTTCGCGGGCTTTTTTTTCGATTTATACAGATGCTTCCAAACGGTACTTGCGAATTATTCCCGCAGTTCGGACGTGAACTCTCGATAGTGTCGCGGGATGGCCCGACCGCTCGCGGTCGGGTGCCGAAGGCACAGGATGTCGCGTTATCGACGCACAGGAAAGTTGTCACGTTTGTATTGAATAGGAACGCGAACGGTAAAATATTCTGTCGCTGCGCGACCCGCGCATTCTGGCCGGGCCAACCGGCGTTTTTCTGTTTCGGGACCGACGACAATCTCTTCGGATTCGGCCTGTCGGTTGACGTTCTGGCTCACTGTCGGCCGAAACGGAATGAGGCCGAAGCCAGTGAGAGCACAGATCAGAATCGACCTGATCAGTGGCATCCCCCTCTCCTTTGCTCCGGTCGTCAGTGCTGAAAGAGGAATTCGTTCGAATTCAGCAGTGCCCACAACACATCTTCGAACGGCTCCTCTGCCGCACCGTCGCGTTTTTGCTCCACAAACCGCTCAATTTTCTCGACTTCGTCAGACGTTGGCGGGCGTGAATACGCGGCAAGATAGCATTCCTCGACGATCTCCCGCAGCGACTTGTCCGCTTTTCGCAGCTGGCGAATCCGGTTGTTCCCGTTCGTGAGGCGGCTCTGGACGAACGACCCGTTGGCAACCTGTAAGGCCTGCGAGAGGTTCAGGTCCTCCGAACGCTCGCAACGGCAGACCGATTTTCGTTCGGGTTGCCCGAAGACTTTGAGGAACTCCTGGCTGAAATCAGGACTCGGCAGCTGCGTGGCGCGAGTGCCTGCCGGAAGACCGCCAAACTGCTCCGAAACGCTCGTCGCATCGCAGATGGCGTCGAGAAGCTGCTCGGCCGACAGCAACCGACGCTGGTAGCGCGAGAAGTATCGGTCGTCGCCGGCGTTCCCGGGAATCGATTCGGAAGACCGATGGTAGGTCTCGCTGTTCAGGATGACCCGCAGAATGTGTCGCCGATCGAATTTGTGTTTCACAAAGTCCGCAGCGAGAGCGTCGAGCAGCTCTGAATTCGAAGGCGGATTTGAATCACGAAAGTCGTCAATCGGCTCGACAATTCCGCGGCCCATCATCTGACTCCAGAGCCGATTCACCTCGACGCGCGCGAAGAGCGGATTGTCCGGTTTCGTCAGCCAGTCGACGAGCACAGTTCGGCGATCAACTCCCGATACAAGGTCGACTTCGCCGGTTCCGGGCAACCAGGGTTTCATCGTCTGCCCGGTTCGCGGCTGCGTGACCTCACCCCGGTCGATCACCGAAACGAACATCTCATCCTTTCGATCCGTCACGTCCCGCTGGACGCGGTGGAAGAACGATCCCAGGCCGTAATAGTTATCCTGAGTCCACCGCTCATGCGGATGATTGTGGCACTTCGCGCACTCCAGTCGGGCGCCAAGGAACACTTGAGCCGTCGATTCTGTGCAGTCGTTGGTGCTCGCCGCCGTGCGGAAATAGTTCGCCGGCGGACTTTCGAACGTGCTCCCGCTGGACGTCAGCAGCTCGCGGGCAAACGTGTCGTAAGGCAGGTTTCGTTCAAACGCCCGCACGAGCCAGCGGTGATACTTGAAGACACCCGGCGACGAAATATTTGCGGCTCGAATCCGCAACGCATCTCCCCATTTCAGCGCCATGAATTTCGCGTGTTCAGGTCTTTTCAGCAGCTGGTCGATGAGTTGCGACCGCTTGTCGCTCGCCGAGTCGGCAAGAAACTCGCGCGTGGCTTCGACGGTGGGTAGGAGCCCGGTCACGTCGAGAGACACTCGGCGAATAAACTCCGAATCCGAGCAGCGTTCCGACGGCAGGTACTGCAACTGTCGCAGTCTGCCGTGGACGAGTCGGTCGACGTAGTTCACTTCCGCAGGCTTCGTCCATTCATAACCGTCCACTTCGGACACTGAAACGACAAAGCTCGTCGCCATGTGCTCGAGGTAGCGGACCGTGATCGCCGTCTGCCCGCGGGATCCTTCGACTCGCGTGACGAGCCCGGAACCGTCCGCAGTGGCGATCGACGAATCGGAGACGGTGAAGACAGCAAGGTCAGTCACATCCCGGACTGTGTGATCCGAATACGTCGCGAACACGGCGTATCGCTGAGTCCCCGCGGCGGCCGTCAGTTCGCGTCCGGACGGCGGGAACAGCTGAATGCTCTCGCAGTGAATCGCGTCGGGCGGGTCGAGCCGAGTTCCTTCTTTGATCCAGTTTTTCAGAACCTGATGCTGTATCGAGCCGGCAATCAGTTTCCGTCCGCCGGCGTGCGGAACCTCGGTGAGCGGTTTTCGCAGCAGCAGACTCGTGTCCGGGTTCAGCGGATTCGTTCGACGCGCGAAGAACTCGTTTCGTAAAGTGGACTCGTCAATACCTGGGTCGAACGCACGCAGAGACAAACGGAATCCGCCTTTGCCTTTCGGCGATCCATGACACGCTCCCGAGCTGCACCCCTGTCGTGACAGAACCGGAAGCACCTCAAGCCGCATCGACACGGCATCCGAATCCCGCAATCGAATCGTCACGGGGACGTCGACGGTCAGGTCTCCCAAAGCAACCGTGATCTTTGTGCTCCCATTCTGCAGAGGCGTCGCACGATTCGCTTCAAGGCGGACCAAATTCGCGTCATCTGATTTCAAAATAGCGAGGTCGGTGACGTCGATGGCTGTTCCTGCCTCGTCGTGCCCGGTGACGATGAGGCTCACAGAAGAACGCCGCGAGTTCAGTGACAGGCTCGCGGGAAACACACTGAGTTTCTGAAACGCGACGCGCGGGACGACTGTTTTGTCAGCAGCACCTGTCTTGTCAGCAGCACAAAGTGAGGCTGGTCGCGCGATGGCAATGGAAAATATCAGGATCAGAATTCGGAGCATCGAAATCTCGTGAGAAAGAAAACACCGTTGAGTTCCCAGGACAATTCGCCAGCATCAACGACATCCGGGGGGAAGAATCAACCTGATCACTACTTGCCGGATTTCGCCGGGTCTTGAGTCGGCAGTGTGGCCGTTGCCGTAACGTCGCTCTCCGCGACGACGGTTCTCGCCGTAACCACGACAGACTTCAAAGTCGAAACGTCGACGGTCTGGCCGATCGAAATTTCCACACTCGCTTCGCTTTTTCCGGCTGGAATCACAATCCGCTCTGGAAGTACGACTCCTGGCGGGACGTCCGAAAACTCAACATCAATCTGCTTTTTGTCACCGCCAGCGCGTGGCACAAATCGCTGAGCCCGAACGCGAAGCTGCCGGCGACTGCCCGGTGTCAACGGGCCATCGGCTTCGATTGAAACGAGAAGCGGGTCGATAATCCTGAGCGGCAGCGTGGCCAGTTCAACCTCTTTCGTCTGACCTTTGAAGCTGGCCTCACCAATGATGCGGACAGGTCGGTCACCTCGAGCGATGTCTTTCGGTCCGTTCAGCTGAAAACGATATTCATTGTCGTCGCTTCGACTGACGGCCCGCTCGCCTCCGCTTGCGCTGAACCCGTCAGGCAATCCCTCGACGCGGATATTGACGGGAGCTTTGAAGCCATTCGCTCGGTCCTTCACTCGAACCGTGAAATAAACTTCGCCGACCAGTCGCGGGTAGAGAATGGTATTGTTGTCGAGGCTGAGCGCGAAGAAGTCGGGAATCTCAGGGCCGACCGTCGCAGCAATCAACCCGTCAAGATTTCCGGGCGGAAACGGTGTCTGAGGATACACATTTCGAAGTGCGGTCAACGTCGACGCCCGTTGACGAATGACCTGCCCATTGATCGTCGCAGAACCTGTCACCCTGATCGGGCGCGTCTGACCTGGCTGATAATCCGGCGGCAGATAGATTTTCAGTCGCGTGTCTTTTCCCTTTTCAGGAACCGTTTCGTTGAGAAGCTTCACCTGCCCGCCGAGCCCAGTGACTGAAAGCAAAACCGGTCCGTTATACCCATCCCTGGCGACACTGACTTTCAGAAGTGTGTACCCGTTTTGCGGCAGGATCGTGCTGTCCTGATCGGCCGTCAGCTGGAAGCCCGGAGTCACTCGATCCAGCTCCAGGTGGTATCCGAATTCCGGGCCACCGCGTCCGGTTAAGTCGGCGATCACGATCTCGTATTCTCCGTCGGCAGGTGCCGACCAGACGAGTTCCCGCCCGGCGTTTCCCGCTTTGCGAATCTCGGCAAGCGTTTTGCCAGAGCTATCCTGTACGGCGATGGCAAGAACCGCCGGGACGCCCTGGCCGCGAGTCGTGTCGCGAATCCGAATTCGCTCGCCCTTCCGGACTGACACTCGGCAGGAGTGCCGTTCATCCTGGAGGCTCAGAATGCCGCTCACTCCACCCGGAATCGGCACCTTGATCGACGTTGAAGTATCAATCACGGTCTGCGGAGACTCCGTGACCTGGACCTCGCAGAAACCGGATCCAACCCGACCGGGAAACGCAGCACTGATCAATTTCGAGCCCGCCACGGCCTCGTTGATTCGCAACGGAGGCAGCCCTTCGACGGCCACTCCGGCGAAACTCAGCGAAGTCTCAACACCTTGCTGAATGACCGCGGGAGTTGGCACCGAAATCAGCGGAAAATCTCCGATGCGTAACCGGTAGCGGTGCCCCGATGCACCGCCCATCAGAGCATCTTCGATTTCGATCACGTAATCGCCGCTGGCCTCACACCGGTGACGCAAACAACAGTCGCCCGCGAGCCCTGCCGTGTCGTCTGCAAAAGCCAGCTCGCGTCCTTCAGAATCGAGCAGTCGCAGTACCGGATCCAGATTCGAGCCAACTCGAGCGGCCACTGCCTCAATCGAAACGGACTCACCCGCCTCCGCGTGAAACTGGTACCGATCGGCGAGGCCGACATCACAGTAGCCCTCAACGGCGACCGGCAAGTTGACGCTCTGAGAAACGCTGCCGGAATTACGACCTCGTACTTCTTTCACGGTTGGGAGATCGTCCACCATGAAGAACAGCAGATTCGATATCCCCTCGCGAGTCGCGACGCGAAGACCTCTGATGCCGACCGGTGAATCCTTCGGCACGTCGATTTCAAAAGGAGCGACGCGATCCGTCGGTGCCACACTCAAAAATCGCGTGGCCGGAAGCTCCGTCGGAACCAGCGCGAGCTTGTCGAAATGAGGCATCCCACCCGGACGTTCCAGACGTACCGTGTTGACTCCCTCTTTCAGAGCCAGCACGCATTCCACCATCCACTTCGAATTGGAATCCGCAAAGCCGCCGGTCGTTCCCGCGGCCGCCTGTTCTGTCAGCAGCTCGCCGTTGAGAAACAGCTTGACGGGACGCGATTCACCGGACGCGAAATTCAGCTCCAGGACGAATCGGCCAGAAGCGGGCAATTCGAAATCCCACTCGGCGTAATTCGGCTTGAAGTTGCCGTTCAGAACGAACGGACCATTCTTGCCGATCTTCCCCCGGGCGAAGTCTTCCGCCTCGGTGATCACGGTTCCCGACGGTGGGGTCTTACCTTCTCCAAACGCCGAAACGATCTTCCGCACCCGCTCGTCCGCAGCCTGAACGCGGCGAATCTCAGCGTCGAGATTCGTCCAGAGTTCCGTTGCACCGGCCAGATTCAAACCATTGACGGAAACGGTCGTCATTTGCCCTGGTGCGACCGCGATCGGCGACACCGAAATGGCCTTCGGCAGCTCCGCCGAGACAATTTCGGGAATCGAAAGAAGCAGCAGCAGGATCACCGGCCATCGTCGATCCGTCACAGCAATTCTCGAATCGGCGTGCCATGCGGAATCAGCGGAACCGGACGGCCACTGGTGTCAACAGTCATCTGCCGGAAGTCGATTCCGAGGTGCTGATAAACCGTCGCCAGCAGGTCGTTCGGGTCGAGTGCCCGATCTTTCGGACGCTCGCCCTTTGCCGTTGTCGACCCGATCACCTGTCCCGTCTGCATTCCGCTTCCGGCGACCAGTACCGACATCGCTGCGGGGTAGTGATCCCGCCCGGGCTGCAGGATTCCCGATCGAGTTCCCTTCTGAGGATTCACGCGCGGCGTTCGGCCAAACTCGCCAGACACGATCACCATCACCTTCTGATCGAGACCTCGCTGATAAATGTCGTCAACCAGCGCCGAAACCGCCTGGTCAAATACCGGCAACCGGGCGCGAGCGTCGTCGTAAAGATGGCCATTGACCGCGTGGATGTCCCAGTTGCCGATGCCGCCGGGAATGCCCGGATTCTGCATCTGCATCGTCACGAAGCTTGTTCCAGCTTCGACCAGTCGGCGAGCCAGCAGAGCTCGCTGCCCCCATTTGTGTCGACCGTACTTGTCCCGGACGTGCGGGCTTTCCAGAGAAATGTCGAACGCGTCGCGAGCTCGATCACTGGTGAGAAGTTCGACGGCTTCCTGATTGTACTTATCAATTGTGTCCATCACGCCGGTCTGATCGAGATCTCGTTGGATCCCGTCAAACGCCGACAGCAAAGTGCGCCGATCATCAAGCCGCTTCTGCATCCCCGGGGCGAGAGAGAGGTTGTTGACTTTGAAGCTCGGTGAGTTCGGGTCGGCTCCCACAACAAACGGGAGATACGCCGCACCGACGTGAGCGGCTCCGCCACCGTACACGTTCGAGGCACTGCCGACGTAACGTGGCATCGCGGGGTCGCGACGGCCTTCAAGCATTTTCGAGACGACCGGGCCGAGGCACGGAAACTGCGCCAGCGGGTCGAGCGGCCGCAGCGGGTTGTAGCCAGAAAGAAAACGTCCGGCTCCCCCCGCGTGATTGGCGAACCCGTGCGAGATGGACCGAATAATGTTGAACTTGTCGGCGACTTTCGCGTGAAGTGGCAGCAACTCGCAAACATCCATTCCAGGGACGGCCGTCGGAATTGCACCGAGCTCCCCACGATACTCAACCGGCGCGTCCGGCTTCATATCGTAGGTTTCCATATGACTTGGTCCTCCCTGAAGCCAGATCAGGATTACGGACGTGTCAGAAGGAACCTTGCCGGCCGCTTTGGCCTGAGCTCGCGATTCCAGGACGTCGCTGAGTGTCAAACCGCCGAGCAGCAACGACCCTGCTTCGAGAAACGAACGGCGCCTGACCGGGCCGGGGCAACGCTTATTATCAATTTCCATGATGATTACCTGAGTGAATTCACTGTAACGCGAGTGTGCTGCCTGCAGACGACCTGTCTATTATCAGCCTAGAACACTTCCTGGATCGCCGTTCCGGTGTGAGCCAGAAAGACGGGGCGGTTTGACGGAGTGTAAATCGGCTTCGTGCGATCCAGTCCGAGTTTTTCATAAATCGTCGCCGCATAGTCCTCGGGAGTGGTGGCTCGACTGGTGACGTAGCCACCGTCGCGATCCGATGAGCCAAGCACCTGACCGCCGGGAACTCCCGCTCCTGCCAGGGCAATCGAGTAGGCGTTCACCCAGTGGTCCCGGCCTTGAAAGCGGTTGAGCCTGGGCGTCCGTCCGAACTCGCTGACAAACGCGACGAGGGTTTCGTCCAGGAGTCCGCGTTCGTCCATGTCCTCGATCAGGGCGGCAAAGGCCTGATCTGTCGATCCCATCATCACCCAGTGCCCGATCCCGTATCGGCCCTCGCCACCAGCCCCGTTCCGGATCGTTCCGCACGAGCCTTTATTGTAGATGTAGTCGTGGTGGTCCCAGTTCATGTTGAAGCCACCCGGCGTTTCCTTCGTCAGCGGTTCCCGCACATCGACCGTGACGAACCGCACTCCGCGTTCGATCAGCCGTCGGCCCAGGAGATAACACTGACCGCGATGACCACGTCCGTATTTGTCTCTAACCGATTCCGATTCGTCTCCCAGCTGAAACGCCTGCTGTGTGAGCGGATTGGTCAGCAGATCGGCCGCCTGTTGAGAGAGATCGGTAAACGTTCTGACCGAGCCCTGCTTTGCCGGAGCCACTCCAACGTTGAGATTGCTCAGGAGGTCGCGTCGATCGAGGAACCGACTGCGGTCGATTCCGGCAACCAGGCCAAGATCGTTGACCTTCCATGCGGGGTCGGACAAATCCCGTCCGCCAGTTTTGAAAACTTTGGCACCAGCCGGGAGGAAGCCAACTCGAGCTTCTTTCGCCTGCTCATGATTGCCGGGCACCATGATGTACGGTGGGAGATATTCGCATTCCGACCCCATCCGGTGCGCGACAATTGACCCGATGTCCGGCATCTCCAGCGGTCCGCCGGGCATCTCGCCGGACAGAGCGTACTGCGTGCCTTGAGGATGCCCGTTGGCGCCGGACTTCGTGTGATGCATCCCGCGAATCACTGTCAGCCGATCAGCGACCTGAGCCGTCTTGGACAGCAACGATGTGAATTGAACACCCGGAATTGCCGTCGAAACCGGCTTGAACGGGCTGCGATGTTCGACCACGGCCTCCGGTTTTGGATCCCATGTGTCCATATGAGACAGGCCGCCCTGCTCAAGAACGACGAGCACGTTCCTGGCTTGAGCCGCCGGTTTACCAGACTCCGCGGCGCGGGCCGACATCGCCATTCGGACGGAAAGCCCGCCGGCAAGGCCAAGTCCAATGAAGCTTCGGCGTTGATATCGCAATGCTGGCATAGGAATTGTCAGCCCTGGGTCTGCTGGACGCGGCGGGAAGTTCGATAGGACAAGCGAGGACTTTTCATCCTACGGGCCACCGAAACACAGAGTCAACGCGGCGCATCGGCTTATCCCAGTGCCGTCTTGAGCCTGGTGCCGGCTGTTCTTCGATCGTCCCGTGTCAGTTTCGACTTCGACCGTCTTCAATAACTTTGCTCAACTGAGCGATCAGCCGCGCTGCGACCTCGGGGTGATCGGCGATCACGTTGTCCTTCTCGGCAGGGTCCGAACTCAAATCAAAAAGCCTGTAACGCGCGACCGGCGTGTTCACGAGACGCAGTTCGACGTTTCTCGCCGTTTTCGAATCGTGACGCTGCAATTTCCATTTGCCGGCCCGCAATCCGTAGTTGCTTCCCCGACCGTTGTCCTGCTGGACGAGATGATCTCGACCTTTCGCCCCCTCAATTCCAAGCATCGCACCAAGGACGTCGAAGCTGTCGATGCACGCTTCGTCCGCAAGTTTCACCCCCGTCATTGCTGCAAAACTTGCTGCGCAGTCGATTGTGCATACAAGCTCGTCCGACTCACCTGCTGGGATTCGGCCTTTCCAGCGGGTGATGAACGGGGTGCGTGTGCCGCCTTCCAGCACGCTGTACTTGCCGCCGCTGTACGGCCCGGCCGGTTTGTGCCCGCCATTTTTCTCGATCGCTCCATCTTTGTATCCGTCGTCAAGAACGGGGCCGTTGTCTGAGCAGAAGACGACCAGCGTGTTCTCAGCAAGGCCGAGGCGGTCCAGCGTTTTTGTCAGCTCGCCGACGCACCAGTCAAGCTGCACGATCGAGTCACCTCGAAACCCGAGCGGCGACTGTCCCTGAAATCGCTCGTGCGGAATTCGGGGCACGTGAAGATCGTGCGACGAGAAGAACAGGAAAAACGGCTTCTCCTTGTTGGCCTCAATCCACTGCACCGACTGCTTGACCCATTCGTCCGCCAGATCCTCGTCGCGGAACCGCGCAGCGTGTCCTCCCGTGTAGAAGCCGATCCCGCTGATTCCGTTGTGAATTGTCGAGTTGTGGCCGTGAGACCAGTCCATTTTCAACGTGTCACGATGAGTCAGTCCGGTCGGATGATCTTTGGCGGGTTTCTTATTCCCAACCCACAGCGGGTCCTTCGGGTCGAGGTTCAGGACTCGGTGATTTCTGACATAAACCTGGGGCACGCGGTCGTTCGTCGTCGGAAGCAGGAAGTTGAAGCCGAAGCCGATTTCTCGAGGACCCGGTTTCAAGTCCCCGTTCCAGTCCGGCCCGTTCGGTCCGCCGAGACCGAGATGCCACTTTCCGATCACCGCTGTCTGGTATCCGGCTTTCTGAAGCACAGACGCAACCGTTTCCGTGCCTGGCTGAATGATGGACGGGCTGTTCGGTGGTGCGATGCCAGTCCCGTCTTTCCGGAACGCGTAGTTGCCGGTGAGGAATGAATAACGAGTGGGAGTGCAGGTTGACGCCGAGCAGTAACCGCTCGTGAATCGCAACCCTTCTGAGGCCAGTCGATCAATATTCGGTGTCTTGACCCGAGTCGCGCCGTAGCACGAAAGATCTCCGTAGCCAAGATCGTCTGCCATAATAACAACGATGTTGGGCGCTTCTTTGGCGAGTGATGGCCGTGCATTAAGAAGAGCGGTACTTAGTAGAAAGCAAATCAGTCGGCAAGAATTCATGAGTATCACCTTTCTTCCGTTTCGTAGTCGTCAAGAGGACCAGTTGCGCTCTTTACTTTTGTAACCGTTCACGGCCCAGTGCGAAAGAATTGAAAACTGGTCTAGACTTGGGCG
>ERZ891418.47-NODE-47-length-39667-cov-7.338811_pt1 | contig 39667 bp, 35 predicted proteins | sample MGYA00521236_ERZ891418 | MGnify/ENA primary metagenome ERZ891418 (study PRJEB32303, sample SAMEA104408696) | aquatic metagenome | biome: Brackish water; feature: Chemocline; material: water | place: Baltic Sea | collected 2014-10-18T10:34:00 | depth 100 m ... | reverse complement strand
GTCAGCGACTCATCGTTGAGCGGCTTCCGAACTTGGCTGCGGAGTTTGGATTTGAGGCCGTCCCACAACTCATCGGCCGTGCCGGGCAACTCAAGCCGCATGTGAACTTTGTCGGTGACGGCAAGTTCCAGCTTGTCGTGCTCAACCGGTTTTTCGTGCCGCAATTCGAGGTACCGCACGTCGAGCTCGTCCGCAAACTCGACCGCGCGATCGACGAGTGCCCGCTCGACTTCCGGAGAATCGGCAACGATGCCGGACGAATTGAGGTAGGGCAGGCTGACCAGAAACTTCCCGAAGAGCTTTGACTTCACGAACGCAAGCGGCAGCACGCCCGTCAAGTCGCTTCCCTGTCGAGCCTGAAGGCAAACCGTTTCGTGCTGCAGCCCGGTCTGAAGAACACGCAGCCACTCGGCCCGCTGATAAAAACCGGGGTGGCCTTTTGCTTCGAGGTATGGCGTCCAGGCGGAAGGAGCGGCAGTGAGCTCGACCTGAACTGTGGTCGTGGTTTTGGTTTCGCGCACTGTAGCTCGAAGCGCGAGCGAGAGGGCCGAGCCTGTGCCACCCTTCGCAGGTGCAGTCTCCCCCTCATCCGGCCTTCGGCCACCTTCTCCCCCCCCAAAGGGGAGAAGGGACGGGATTCCGGTTTAGGATGTCGTCGTAGACGGCGACCATTTTCTGCATTCGCGTTTCGAAGCTGTACCGCGCCTCGACTGTGGCGAGGCCGTTGGTTGAAAGCTGCTCGGCCAGCGCTGCGTTGTTGAGGATTCGCGTGAAGGCCAGCGTCAGACCGTCAGCGTCGTCCGGTGAGACCAGCAGCGCATCGTGCTCGTCCGAGACGACGCGCGGGATGCCTCCGACCATGGTCGCTACGACGGGGACTCGGCACGCCAGCGCCTCCAGCAGGACATTCGGAAGTCCCTCGGATCGGCTGCTGATCGCGAAAACGTCGAGGGCCGCGAAGACGACTCGCGGATCGGCAACGTGGCCGAGCAGCCGAATGCGGTCCGGCTTTTCGGTTGCTTCGATGAGCGATTCCAGGCGGGCTCGTTTGGGGCCGTCTCCGGCGATGATCAAAGTCGCGTCGGAACCGGACTCGATGAGTTGGTCCACCGACCGGATCAGAACGTCGAAGGCTTTTTCATTGGAGAGCCGGCCGACACTGCCGATGACCGGCCGGTCGTGCGGGATGCCAAGTTGAGCACACGCTTCCTCACGCGACGGCAGGTTGCGGTACGCGGCGAGGTCGATCGCGTTTTCGATTTCGCAAAGGCGGCTCAGCGGAACGCCCGCGGTCTGACATTCTCGACGAAGCTGCTCGGAGACGCAGACGACCCGGTCGTGACGACGCAACGCGGCCCGGTCGATCGCGTGATAAAATGGTGTCCTGCGCGAACGGACTCCCCAGCCGTGTACGGTCGAGACGAGTTTCATGTCGTGTCGCTGCCGCAGCAGCAGGCCGAGGGCGTCGGTCTTGTAGTCGTGCCCGTGCCAGATCGTCACGTTGCGATCGCGGCACAGCTTGAGCAGCTTTGGCATGATGGACAGGTCCGTCAGGCCACCGTCCGGAATGCCGATCAGTTCGGCGTTGAGCGAAGCCGCGCGGGCTCGAAGTTCCTCGAATCCCGGATCGTCCTGCGGATAGAGGTACACGCAAACCGCGTCGTACCCGAGCGGCTCAAGAAACCGGGGCGAATTGAGGATCGTTTTGTCGGGGCCACCACCGGTCCCCGTCACAACTCGAGCGTGAAGGACCGCTGGCCGCTGCGATTGAGAGTCTGTCACTCGACACTTCCCAGAAACACTGGACGAATTCGGGACTCAATGCGCAGACTTGGCGCAAAGTCCTCAACGGGATTTACCCCACGGAATGGAGGGGGCAAGCAGGTTTCCCGAAGCCGAGTGAACTTGTGACAGCTAAACGTCACGCGACGGGGATCGTCACTGTGGGAGAGGCCTTCGGAGATGCCAGCAGTGACAGGCGGGACGAGTGATGCTGGTTTTTCCGCGTGAATCGGATTGACACATTCGCGTTGCCGGCCGGCTCGTTGGCCGAATTAGCAGGAGTAGACGATGAGCGGCACTCAGAAAGGCACTCGCATCCGGTCCAGAATCGTGATTGCCGGATGGCCTCTGTTCCACGTTGCCACGGGACCTGATTTGAGCTCAGGAGAGATTCGCGGTCACGCTCGGGGAATCTTTGCTGTGGGGACATCGCGACGGGAGTTGTCGCGATCGGCGGAATTGCTCGGGGAATCGTCGCAGTCGGGGGAATTGCCCTGGGCCTGTTCAGCCTGGGTGGTTGCTCGTTCGGTCTCGCCCTGGCCTTTGGTGGCGTGGCCTGCGGGGTGATCGCGTACGGTGGAGTGGCCATCGGAATTGTCGCGGTGGGCGGTGTTGCCGTGGGAATCGTTGCCCTGGGCGGCACCGCCATTGGTCGTTACGCGTTGGGAGACGTGGCTCTGGGAACTCGCATGGTGAGCGCTGCCAGCCAGGATCCCGTTGCCGTGGCGTTCTTTCAGAAGTGGCAGCCGTACCTGAAATGGGTGTTTCCTCAGCTCGCGGCCGTTTTGGCAAAGTTTGGTGGAGCAGCTGGTGGCGGACTCCCCGGCGCGAACTGAAAGCCGGCAGATCTGCCCTGAGTCCTGCCTGCAGAACGGGCCAATCGTGATTTGCGTTTTCTGAAAAACGTGTCGATTCCCGACGAACAGGTTGTGGCCTCGCCGAGTAACCAATTGACAAGCAGGTGCCTCGGCGTAAAATGCCTGCTTCCGCTCAGCCCTCCTGCTTTCCGCGGGCGAACAGAGTGGACATCCCAAGTCAGCCTCATCAGCGACTCGCTTTTCCGCGGATGTCCCAGAAGCCAGCTTCGCCTGAGCTTCCGCTTACTTCATCCTTTCGGGATGCTCCCGTTGAGTGGCTTTCAGTCGTGGTCTTATCGTCCGTCGTTTTATCGTCCCCACACCGCACGGGTGTCTTGTCCCGCGTGTTCCCGTTTAGAATTGCTGCCGATTCAGCAGATTAAAAGGAGTTCAATATGCCTGGTGTTCCTGGGCCGGTTCAGATCATCATTTTCCTGGTGATTATCCTTCTGTTGTTCGGCAAACGGCTTCCCGGAGCCATGCGGTCGCTCGGGTCGAGCGTAACCGAGTTCAAAAAAGGAACCCGCGAGGCGGAAGAAGACGATTCAGACGACCGCGACAAACAGTGACAAAATAGCCCGTTGATGAATTGGCCGTTGAGCCAGCTCAACGATTTCCAATCGACCATTCAGGAATCAGTTCAGTCTGAGAGGTGATCCGTGACAACATCTATTCTCGCATTTGGTTTTTCTCCGGGCCTTCCCGAGCTTGTGATCTTCGGCACGATTGCTCTGCTGCTGTTCGGCAAGCGATTGCCGGAAGTCGCGCGCAGCCTTGGCAAAGGCATCGTCGAGTTCAAGAAGGGTGTTCGTGGAATCGAGGACGAAGTCTCAACGTCGACCTACTCGAACCCGACACCATCCGCCCCGCGGCCGACCGCTTCGGAGGAGCCGGACACTTCGGAAGTCACCGCTCCAAAATTCGAACCGCCGAAGTTTGATCCCGACGAAGAAGATGTGACGTAACGATGCATTGATCAGCCGGCTTTCCTTTCTCTGGAGGACGAAGTATGAGCGTCAGCATTCAGGAAATCGGAATTGTTTTGTTTGCGTGTGCTCTGGTGACCATGTTCGCCGGACGCCGAGTCTGGCTATGGGGCATCCCGGCACAACTCGCCATCATCGCGAGTTTCACTCCTGCTGACCCCGTCTCGACACTGGCGATCGGCGTCCCGTGTTCGGCCATCTACGCGTTCGCTCTGCTTAAGACAGAACGGAAGACGGCGGCGCCAGTGGCGGTCACGACGAAGGAGTAGCGGCCTGTTGAAAAAATGGCACGGGCATTTTGCCAATACTGTTCGGCACGGCCTCTGCGTCGGTCGTTTAACGTTGAGCCGCAGGCGAGAACTTCGGTGGCGGAGCTCGCGATTAACCGCCGCGACGACCCAATTTTCGCCGGCGGCTCAACGTTAAACGACTCAGTGTCATAAAAACTCAGTGTCATAAAAACTGCGTATCGCATTGTCAGGCAGGAGCATTGTCAGGCAGGAACATTGTCAGGCAGGAGCCTTGCCGAACACGATTGGCATCCTGCCAATGGTGTTCGGCACCGGAATTTGACCAGCCCCGAAAGGGGCACCACAAGCCAGCCTGGCGCGGCGTGCAGCGGAGCCCCAGGGAAAGTGTGGCGACAGCTCCAGCCCTGAAAGGGGTTCCACAAGACGATCGCCGGTTTGTGCAATCCCTTCGGGGTCGTTGTTGTCCCGCATTCCAACCTGGCGTGGCGCGGCTGACTCCAGGCTGTTGGTTGCAACGCCTTCGGCGTAAAAAACGCAACTTCAAAACTCGCGCTTCGGGTGACCCTGGAAGTTCGTTGCCGGCCGCAATCCATCCGGGTGGCCCTGGAGAATCTCACGTTGAAGCTCGCTCTCGCTCAGCTGAATCCGACGATTGGCGATCTCGCTGGCAACGCGAGGCTCGTGGCCGATGCGGCGCGCGACGCGAAAACACAGTCGGCCGATCTGCTGGTCGCTTCAGAGCTCATCATCAGTGGTTACCCGCCGAAGGATCTTCTACTTCGAGAGGGTTTCGCCCGAGCGTGTGACCGGACGGTGCGTGAACTGGCGGCCGAGTTGAAAGACGGCCCCGCGGTCCTCATCGGTCACCCGACGGCCGAAGGATTGCCGGCCGGTCGCGTGGCCAATGCGGCGAGCCTGCTTGTCGGCGGACAAGTCGCGGCGACGATCCACAAGACGCTGCTGCCGAACTACGACGTCTTCGACGAGCGACGGTATTTCCGGCCGGCTGCATCGGTCGCGCCGATCGAGTTTCGAGGCACGCAACTCGGCGTTCACATCTGCGAGGATGCCTGGTGGGGCGAGCCGGCGACACCTCATCACAGCGAGCCGTCCGGCCTGGCCGATCCGGTCGCGAGGCTTGTCGACGCGGGAGCCGACATTCTGATCAACCTCTCGGCAAGTCCGTTCGAGCGGCACAAACACGGGCGACGGCAGGGCATCATCCGTCGCCATTCACAGCGGTTCGAGATGCCGTTTGTGTTCGTCAATCAGGTCGGCGGGAATGACGACCTCGTGTTTGACGGTAGCAGCTTTGTTCTCGACGCGCGAGGCAGGCTGGCGGCCCGGTTGCCGGCTTTCGAATCGAGCCTCGGGTTTCTCGATCTGGCCGCGCTGCCGGTGCTCGATGAGTTGCCCGCGACGAATGCTCACGGCGAAATGCTCGACGCACTGATCCTCGGGCTGCGCGACTACGTGTGGAAATGCGGCTTCACCGACTGCGTGCTCGGCCTGTCCGGCGGCATCGACAGCACGCTGGCCTGCTACATCGCGGCGAAGGCGGTCGGTCCGGACCACGTTCACGGGATCGCCATGCCCAGCCGGCACAGCAGTCAACACAGCGTCGACGATGCGCGGGCTCTCGCCGAGAATCTCGGCGTCCACTTCGACGTCATCCCGATCGACGAAGTGCACCGCTCGTTCGAGGCCACAACGGTCGTGGGCGAGGACCTCACCAGTCAGCCAGGCGGACTGGCTGACCAGAATCTGCAGGCCAGAATTCGCGGCAACATCGTCATGACGCGGAGCAATCGTCGCGGCTGGATGGCTCTCGCGACGGGCAACAAAAGCGAGCTCGCTGTCGGCTACTGCACTCTTTACGGAGACATGTGCGGCGGCTTTGCGGTCCTGGCGGACATCTTCAAACGGGACGTCTACGGCATCTCACGCTACATCAACGAGGTCCGCGAGCAGCGCGAAGTCCTGCCGGCCGGAACGATCACAAAGCCACCCAGCGCGGAACTCGCGCCGGATCAGCTCGATCAGGACACACTGCCGGAGTACCCCGTGCTGGACGGAATTCTGGAGGGGCTGATCGAGCGCGATGAGTCGGTCGCGACCGTCGCGCAGAAGTTCCCGCGTGAGACCGTCGAGTGGGTCGCGACGCGGCTGAACCGGAACGAATTCAAACGACGTCAGATGCCGCCGGGAATCAAGCTCTCCGCACGAGCCTTCGGAAGCGGACGCCGCATGCCGATGGCCGCGCGGTTTGACCAGTGACCGGACCACGCAGGCCGGACCGAGGAGCGATGCGACGACGTTGCGACACTGGATGCTACCAGTGGGTTTCGCTGATGCCGGAGCGGCGCTCCGCTTGATTCGGCCTACTTTGTGAGATCCGTGCCTTCGGCAAGAAGCACTTCCAGATCTCTCACGCAGAGGTTCAGCGATCGCGCGGCCATCACCCAGTTGGTGTGAATTGAGACCTGCGCGGCGTCCCGCTCGAATTCCTCGGCGGCCTTTTTCAGCTTGCCGATTTTTTTGCGGAGCATGTGCAGATACGCGGATGGATCGTCGACCCGCGTTTCCAGAGCTCGTGTCGTGTCGAAGACGCCTCGCACACAGCCCATCAGGCCAAGCAGTTCCGGGTAGTCTTCGGTTTCCTCGCTGTGCTTGACGAAAGTCCGGACCATCCAGGCGTGAGTCATCACTTCGTCGCACCGGTTGACAATGTCCTGCAGAGTTCGCATTTCGGTCATGTCGAGGTCCTCGGACTATTCGCCGTCGTACTGGATGAGGCTGAAGCTGTCCGCGTTGAGCCGATCGCGACCGTTGAGAAACGTCAGCTCGATGACGAACGCACAGCCGACAACATCAGCTCCGCCTTTCCGGGCGAGCTTGACGCAGGCGTCCATGGTGCCGCCGGTCGCCAGGAGGTCGTCGACGAGGAGAACCCGGTCGCCTTCTTTGACCGCGTCGGTGTGGATCTCGAGCGTGTCGGTTCCGTATTCCAGGTCGTACTCAAGAGCCTGTGTCTGAAACGGCAGCTTGCCGGGTTTGCGGACGGGAACGAACGCAGCTCCCAGTTCCAGGGCGAGCGGTGCGGCAAAGATGAAGCCGCGTGCCTCGGCGGCCAGAATCGACGTGATGCCCGCGTCGCGGTACTTCTCAGCGAACCGGCGAATGACTTCGCCAAACACTTTCGGGTTGGACAGCATGGGCGTGATATCGCGAAACATGATGCCCGGTTTCGGGAAGTCAGGAATGTCGCGGATGAATTCTCTCAGGTCGATCATGAGGTCTGACTGTCGGTGAGCGGGAGGGATGCCGGGTCGTGTTTCGTCAGTCGATGCCGAAGAGAGGCTCAACACGGACGGGCTGAACTGCATTATCCTGGCAACCGCCGACGCTGAACTCAAACTGGCGGCACGGTCGCGGCTGGCGACGGGCGGTGTCACAATGGCTGAAGAAATGGACGTTTTGAGGCGAAACGGCAACGGAACTTTTTCGGAGTGTTCTTAATGAATGTCAGATTGCTCGCCGCGTTGCTGACGATTCTTGCTGCGTCCTCGTGCTTCGCCGCGGACGAGCCGGTTCCGGAACGACCTCTGCAGGTCGGCGTGCTTTTGTTTGAGGGCGTCGAGCTGCTCGACTTCGCCGGGCCGGCCGAGGTCTTCATCGTCGCCGGGCATGGCGACTGGTTCGAGGTTCACACAATCGCCGCGTCGAAGAAACCACTGAAGACAATGGGCGGCATTACGGTCACGCCGTCCCACTCGTACGAGGATGCGCCGAAGATTGACATTGTCGTGATTCCCGGCGGCGCAATGAGCAACGTTGGCCGAGACGGCGTCGACTGGATTCGTCGATCGGCAACGGACGCGAAGATCACCATGTCGGTCTGCATGGGAGCTTTTCTTCTTGCCCAGGCGGGTCTGCTGGACGGCATTGAGGCGACGACTCATCACTGGGGAATCAGCTCACTGCGCCGCCAGACGCCGAAGTGCAAAGTCGTCGAAGGAAAACGGTTCGTCGATTCGGGAAAGATCATCACGACGGCCGGCGTGACCGCGGGAATCGACGGAGCTCTGCACGTCGTGAAGCGGTTGCGTGGTGAAGAGGGAGCAAAGTGGACGGCCGAAGAATGGATGGAGTACCGCGTTTCGAAGTCGGTTGGCAAGGGCGAGGCTGCGACGACGGAGGAGGCGAAGTAGCTTCGGGAGGGCGTTGGCAACTCGCTCACCGGATGATTTGTCAGTAGTTATTTTTCAATAGTCATTTGTAATTGTTATGCCGGCAGGGCTCGAAGAAGTACTTCGAGAGTCACACCAGATAAAAAAATGACTAATGACAATTCCGACTCAAGAAATGACAACGTGAAAGTGAACTTACCAACCAGGAGAAGCATCATGGTGGAACTCGTTGATCTCTGGCTGCCGATTCTTCTTTCGTCGGTCGCAATCTTTATCGTCAGCTCAATGTGCTGGACGATGCTGCCTCATCACCGGCCGGACCTTCAGAAGCTCGACAAAGAAGATGAGGTCATCGAATTTGTCAGAGGACTCGGCGTCGCGGACGGCAACTACACGTTTCCGTACTGTGGCAACCCCGAGGACTTTAAGAACAGTGACCTCAAGAAGAAGTGGGAAGATGGGCCGCGCGGTTTGCTTTGTACTTTTCCGCTCGCCAGCATGGGCGGCAACATGGCGAAGACGTTTGTCGTGTGGCTGCTGAGCGTTTTCAGCATTGCTTACCTGGCGACGATGGGGATCACCGATCAGGCGGCCCCGCTGCTCGTCTTTCGATTTTTCGCGACAGCTTCTCTGCTGACGTATTTCGTCGCGGTCGTTCCCGGTTCGATCTGGTATCACAGCCGGATCAAAGGGCACCTCATCGATGCGATCGCCTATGCTCTGATTGTGGGAGCGATCTTCGCCTGGCGATGGCCCTACGTGGAAGCGGTCTGATTGCGGGACGAGTGGCATTTCGGTCTACGGCGGAAAGCGGTTGAACGTAACGCCGATGCGTTCTCGACTGGAGGTTGCATTGGCGTCGCCAAGCCGCGATTTTCCCCGCTGGCAGCCTGTTGAAAAAGCGGCATGGGCATCCTGCCAATCGTGTTGGGCACGGTTCCTGCCTGACGATGCGATACGCCGTTTTTATGACACAGAGTCGTTTAACGTTGAGCCGCAGGCGAGAATTGGAGCATCGCGGCGCTGTGGAAACAAATCCGAGGGTGCGGCGAAGTCGCGGTGGTTCATCGCGAGCTCCGCCACCGAAGTTCTCGCCTGCGGCTCAACGTTAAACGACCGACGCAGAGGCCGTGCCGAACAGTATTGGCAAAATGCCCATGCGAAATTCTGAATGAAGCACGGCCTGGAAGGTTGTGCCACTTCCGTTTTTCAACGGACAGCTAACCCCGAATATCGAAAAGTCAACCTCAGGAGACGCTCATGCGGCCTGCCATTTTTGTTGCGATCGCTGTTGGACTTTCGAGTTCGTTTGTCTTCGGGCAGGCAGCGAAGGATCCAGCTCCGCCGAAGGTCAACACACTGGCTGAGATGGCGGCGCCGGACGCGAAGGAGCATCCTCAGGTCACCTTCTTTGCCGCGCCGAAACCACTGCCGAAAGGGGCCGTCACTCACGAGTGGACGTGGTTCATGGGACCGACTCACGACAGCCACTCGACCGAAACGAAGCTGCTGAAGAAATTTCCGAAAGGCGGTCCGAAGAAGGTCTGGGAACTGAGCCGCGGCAACGGTTACTCATCGCCGTCGATTCGGGGCGAGTACCTCGTTTACCCGCACCGGCTTCGCAACGAGGTCGTGATTGAGTGCCTCCATCCGCAGACCGGCAAGCTGTACTGGCAGTTCAAATACTCGACGGACTATTCGGACCGGCTGGGTTACAGCAACGGCCCGCGGGCCAGCCCGGTCATCGATGGCGACCGGGTTTACACGCTGGGCGCGAAGGGCGAACTACACTGCCTAGAACTGACCACCGGCCGCGTCATCTGGGAGCGGAACGTCAACAAAGAATTCGGCGTGAGGCAGGACTTCTTCGGGACGGTCGCCTCGCCGCTGCTTCACGGACAGAACCTGATCATCAACCTCGGTGCGGTCGGCGGACCGAACGTCATCGCAATTAACAAGATCGATGGGAAGCTCGTGTGGGCATCTGGTAAACGCTGGGGGCCGAGCTACGCCTCGCCAGTGCCGGCTGTCGTACACGGCAAAGAACGAGTCTTCATCTTCGCCGGTGGGGAGAGCGATCCGCCGACCGGCGGGCTGATCAGCCTCGACCCGAAAAACGGGAAGATCGATTTCGAGTTTCCCTGGCGAAGTAAGAAGTACGAATCCGTTAATGCGTCCTGCCCGACGGTCATCGGGAACAGTGTTTTCATTTCGGCGACGTACAAGACGGGCAGCGCTCTGCTGAATCTCAAGCCGGACTTCACGTTCGAGACCGCCTGGACGATGGTCGACCGCGAGCACAACACGGACGAAGATCAGCTCGGCCTTCACTGGAACACGCCGATTTACAAAGACGGATACCTCTACGCGTTCGACGGGCGAAATGAGCCGGACGCGTCGATTGTCTGCGTCGATGCGAAGGCCGGTAAGGTTGTCTGGCGGGAGACTCCCGAATGGGAAGAGGAGATCGCCTTCAACGGGGAGACGCAGAAGATCACAGTCAGCACGCTGAGAGGCAGTCTGCTCGCCGTCGACGGGAATTACCTGGCGATCTGCGAGCTCGGGCATCTGTTATGGCTCGACCTGACTCCGAAGGGCTACAAAGAAATTGATCGAACCTGGCTGTTCGGCTCGCGGGAAACGTGGGCTCCGCCGGTCCTCAGCCAGGGTCTCCTTTATGTCACACAGAACACGCGGGACATCCTGACGGGCGCCGGCCCGCGCCTGATCTGCTACGACCTGCGGGGCGAGTAACCGCATCGCTGGAGAATCAAGATGCAAAAGCGAATCGCACTTGCTGTGGCAACGCTGGTTCTGGCTGTCGGCCAGGCCGGGTTCGCCGCCGACAAATTCGCAACCGACAAATTCCCCGCCGAGCTGCCTCCGACGGTCGGGCTTGCCACATTCGAAGACGGGACGCTGATCCTGGTGGAACGGCAGCGACGCTATGTCGAGGAAGAATACACGGCGAAAATTCCGATCATTCAGATCGTCGACGGGTGGGCGGTCACGACGTTTCGCTCAGAAACGCGGACACGACGGCTCCCCGTCAACGAGATGTTCTGCAGGAAGCTGAAGCCGGAGTCATTTTTTCTGTTCGATCTTGCCGGGCAGAAAATTTCCGAGTCAGACTTTGGCGTTCTTCTGAAAACAGCGCGAACCGTTCTGGTCTCGGCGGACGGCTTGCCCGTCGCGCCGTTCTACCGTTCGATTTACAAGTCGGATGTCCTGGTCGTCATCACGAAGCGGTTGAGGCCAGACCGGGCATCGGAGCCCGGCGAGATTTACCCTGCACCAAGTCCGTTTCGAGTTCCGGTCAGGCCGGCAGAATTCAAAGCCGCTCCACCACTTCCCGAGAGCCGATGAGCACGTTGCCAGACAAGCTGACTTGCGGGAACGGGCACACGTTCTCTCTGCCCGACGAGGCGGGATCCGACGAAGAGATTCCGTGCCCGGAATGCGGAGAATCCGTGCCGCGAGCTGCGAAACGGGAGTCACGCACGGGAGGCAAAGGCCGCAGTCTGTGGGCCGTCATGCAAAGTGGTGGTGAGCCAGCGGACACGGTCGAATCGAAAAACGAAACCCCCTCAGTGAAGACGGCAACTCCTGCGGCAAAGTCGAAATGGAATGTTGTCGAGCCTGCAAGCGATGTTTCAACGGAAGGCGATTCCGATGCCGACGCGTCGGAACAAGTCGACATTGAATTCCGTGAAACCGAGTCCTCGCCGGAGAACTCTCAGGAAGAACGTCCACGCGGTTTGTGGGCGATGATGGGACAGGGGCCGCAGACAATATCGCCGGTCGAATCATCCCCGAACAACGCGGATGAGGTCCGCGAAACGGCGGACGATGAAGGAGCGAGTCTCGAAGAACTGCTGGACGGCGATGGCGATTTCGAAGTGCGCCGCGGATCCGATGGAGAAGTCCCGACTTCGGCGGGCGAATCTCGACCGCCGAGAGACACACGCTCGAGTTCCGAACCGAATGGACTCAACACGAGTCGGGATGATTCCGAAGACGACCTTCTCAGTGACGACCTTCTCAGTGACGACCTTCTCAGTGACGACCTTCTCAGTGACGACCAGGAAGAAGAAGACGGCTGGGAAGTCGATGAGTACGACGAAGACGACGCCGAGTCGGTCGCGGCCACATCTCTCGCTGGATCAGCCATCGAGGTTCCATTGCCGGACGGGCCCGTCGTCATTCCGGGAGCCCAAACGGCCGTGCTGGCTCTTGGCTTCGGCGTGGCTGCGTTTGTGTTTGCCGGCCTCAATCTGCTGCCGGAATTCTGGGCGAAGATTCCCTCGTCCGTCGCCGGGCTCGCGGCACTCGTTTGGGGTTACCAGTCGCTCAACGAAAGCCGCCGGTCTGTGGATCGAGCCAGGCTGCAATTGATGGCGGGTGCCGGACTGGCGTGCGGCCTGATCGGCATGTTCGCCGGACCGCTGGCACTGAACGCGGTTGGCGATGGCTGGCGCGAGGAACAACTGCGCGGTGCGATCACAAAAAACCTGAAGGCGATTGGTGAGGGTGTCGAGGTTTTCTACGAGCAACACGGAGCGTTTCCGAGGGCGACGTACGTTGTCGACGGAAACGTTGACGTGCCAATGCACAGCTGGATGTCGGCTCTGCTGCCACACATGGGCTACAACGAGCTCGCGCTGGGCATTGATCGGAAAAAGCCCTACGACGATCCCGCAAACTTCAACGCGATGAGCACGATCGTGCCGACGTTTCTCGTTCCCAACGTCGACCATCAGCCGACACTGCGAGGGCTCGCCACAGCTCACTTTGCCGGTGTCGGCGGCGAGACGCTGACCGATGCCGGTCAGGTGGACGTCGGTGTTTTTTCCCGCGGAATGACCATCACGCGGGACATGCTCACCGACGGAGCCTCGCAGACCATGCTGGCGGGCGAGATCACTCGGGCACTGCCGGCCTGGGGCGAACCGGGCAACTGGCGAACGATCGGCCGCGGTCTCAACCGGCAGGTTTCGGGCTTCGGCAACTCGGCCGGTACGGGAGCTCATTTTCTGATGGCCGACGGCAGCGTGAAGTTCTTTCCCAACTCTACGTCGCGGGATGTTCTGGTCCGGCTGAGCACTCGGAACGGCGGCGATCCGGTTGCCGTTCCGGAATAGGCACTGGCTCAACACTCCAAACTGGCCGAGGGACCCTGTTCCGGCGGGACGGTATCCAATCCAGTTTGTTTTCGGAAATGAGGATTCGGAACCCGCCGCTTCACTTGTGGCAGCGTCAATCGGAACCTCACGCCGGATTCGTAGCCCAGCGAAAAATAAGACACCTTGGAAACGGTGGTCTTGGAAATCTCGTTTTTCCTCCGGAATCTTCCTATTCCGAGTCCGGACGCGGGATCAGGTCCATCGTGATTGTTTTCTTCGCACCCTCGCGCCAGACCACCAGGCTGACCGTTTTCCCCACTGGAGAAAGACTGACCAGATTGATCAGGTGGCTTTCGTCGCGCACTTCCCGGCCGTCGAACTGCAGCACGACGTCGTTGTACATGAGCTGAGCCCTGGCAGCGGGAGTATTCGGGTAGACCTCAAGAACTCGGGCGCCGGAGACGCGGAACAGGTCGAGTGCTCTGGCGGTTTCGAAGTCGAATTCCGAATCGAGTTTGACTCCAAGGTAGGCGCGTTTGACCTCACCGTATTCAAGCAGGTGGTCCGCGACGTGGTGGACGAGGTTGCTGGGGATGCTGAATCCGATTCCCTCGTTGCCGCCATGAGTCGACGCGATGGCCGTGTTGATCCCGATGAGCTGGCCTTTGAGATTGATGAGCGGTCCGCCGCTGTTGCCCGGGTTGATCGCCGCGTCGGTCTGCAGGAAGTCCTGATTGATGACGCTGGTTTTCGCACCGATGCCGAGCGAGCTGCGGCCGCGGGCACTGATGATGCCCATCGTGACGGACTGGCTCAGCCCGAACGGACTTCCGCAGGCCAGCACGATGTTGCCGATTTCAATCTGGTCCGAGTCGCCCCAGCGGACGGAATTTACGTTCGTTGAGTCAATTTCCATCACCGCGACATCGCTGTAAGGATCTTCCCAGACACGCGTCGGGTTGATGACTCGCCCATCGTGAATATGAATCGCGATCTGATCGAGCTTCGGCAGCGCGTCGTGAATGACGTGGCGGTTTGTGACGACGTAGTTTCCGCTTCGCTTCGGGCTGGTGATGATGACACCGGACCCGGTTTCCTCAACACGGCCTCGCGAGGCAACTCGGCGAATGCTCTGAATGTGGACGACGCAGGGCATCACCACTTTCGAGATCTTCGCGAGGAATTCGCTGGTCTCGGCGAGCGACGAGGTTTCGGCATCGAGCTCGCGGTAGATCGCGTCCACTTCGGTTTTCGAAATGGAGTCTGCCTGGGCAGCACCCGAAGTGCCGAGTGATGCGATGCCGGCACCAAAGCCGATGCCGGCTCCCAGTACAGCGGCGATTGTCAGGGTCGAACGAAGCGTACTCATGACTGATCCCTCCCGGAGCAGTTGTCTGCCGCGGTCAACAGTTGATTCACGTTCAACGATCGATGTTTAAATCGTCGATGGTCAGTTCCCGGTCGCTTTCAAAACGGCCTTCGTATTCGCAGGCGCCGCTCCAGTCGACTTCACCGCCGCCGGAACGGCCGATTTCTTCGTCATCCCGCTGACAGGTCACACAAAGAACGCTGAAGGGCAACGCCTGGAGCCGGGCAATCGGAATATTCGTGTCGCAACGCTCGCAGACTCCGTACCGTCCCTCACGAATCATGAGGATTGCCCGCTCGCAGAATCGCAGTTCGCGGGTTTCCAGCGACGCCAGTTGCGAGTTCAGTTCGCTCGCTGCACCGTCGCTTGCCGCATCACACAGATCGCCGACGTCGGTCGGAGCCGGTTTCTTGTCGCCGTTGAGCTTGTCCCGCAAAGTCTCTCGCCGCGAGGTCAACCGCTGGTGAAGCCGAAGCAGTGCGTCTTTTCTGGACATGGCGTTTTCCTGAGGGTGCCTTCTGCTCGCCCGTCCCGCACAAGTGATACAACCGTCTGTTTCTGGCGGGAGGAGCCATCGAACTATACGTCCGGTTTTCCGGGCGCCTGCTGCCGTGTCGGACTTTCCGGAGAGTTCACCTCACAGCCGCCGCCCGATTCGGCAGGCGCCGCAGAACCGTTTTGACTGGTGGAGAGGCCGAGGCTCAGTTCTTTCTGCAGCGAACGGCCAGAGAAGGTGACCTTCGGCCTGGTTTGTGTATAAACCGTGCTGTCTGGTGATTTTCAGATTCTGCAATTCGAAACTGGCCACCTGCCAGCGGAGCGCCGCGTGAGCGACCTCAGTCAACTTTCCCACGATCCCGATTTCTCGCCGGTCGAGAAGTTTCGAGAATTTCTGCTGACGAAGAATCTGCGGACGACTCGTGAGCGGGAGATCATCGTCGACGAAGTGTTCTCCGATCACGAGCACTTTGATACGGACGAAATCGTCGCCCGGCTTGGAAATCGCACGGACAGCAAGCGAGTCAGCCGGTCGTCCGTTTACCGCACGCTCGATCTGATGGAGCAGGCCGGGCTGCTCCGTAAAGTCGCTCGCCCCAACGGCCGCGAAGTTTACGAGCACGATTACGGGTACCCTCAGCACGACCACATGATTTGCGCCAAGTGCGGCGAGCTGATCGAGTTTCACAACGACGAGATCTCGGAGCTCATCGAAAAGATCGCTTCGGCCGAGGGATTCTTGAGAACCGGCCACCGCCTGGAAGTTTACGGCACGTGTGAATCCTGCCGCCGCGGCCCGCGCCGCAAAATCAGCAAACTGGATTTGATCTGAGTCGTCGCCGTTTTACCCGTCGCCACAGGCGAGGTTTGCTCCGCGACCTTGCTGTCACCCCAGCAGTTCCTGAATCTCTTCCGGAGGGAACGGCTTTGCGAGCCGAGCGCCGACCTGGCTCACGACTCGCGCGGCGGCGTGCGAGGCGAGGTGGCCGGCCTGCTTCCAGGTCAAGCCATTGGTGATGCCGTACAGAAGCCCGGCCGCGTACATGTCTCCCGCTCCGGTTGTGTCGACCGCCTCGACCGAAACGCCTTCGATCGGGATCAGCCGATTTCCTTCCATCAGGATCGACCCGTCCGGGCCGAGAGTCAGCGCGACGGCCGCGGCGCGATCGTGAATAAACTTCGCACAGTCCGCCGGATCGTGAAGCTGCGTTAAGGCTCGCGCTTCTTCGAGGTTGCAGAACAGCAGGTCGACTGGCCCGTCGATCAGTTCAAGAATCTCGTCGCGACACATGTTGACCACGAAGGGGTCTGACACTGTCAGCGCGACTTTGACTCCGTGCCGCACGGCGTACTCAATCGACTTGAGGGCTGCCGCTTTGGTGGACTCACCGGCGAAGAGGTAGCCCTCGATGTAGATGTACTCGGCCTTGCGGATTTCTTCCTCGTCAATGTCGTCCGGCGAAAGCGTTCCGGACACTGCCACGGTCGTCAGCATCGTTCGCTGCGCGTCGTCGGTGATCAGGACGACGCAGGTTCCTGACTGACCTTCGCTGGCCGGCGGCACCTCGATCGCCACGCCGAGATCCCGCATGTCCTGCAGGAAGAAGTTGCCCACCTCATCGTCTGCGACCTTGCCGGCGAACGCGCCTGTGCCGCCAAACTGAGCGACGCCGATCACCGTATTTGCGGCCGAGCCGCCGGCACCCCGGCTCAGCGGAATCCCATCCAGCGCCGCGAGGACACGCTGCTGAGTCGCCTCATCGATCAGCGTCATGAAGCCTTTTGAAAAATCCAGTTTCTCAAGAATCTCGTCGCTGACCTGCGCCTGAATATCGACGAGGGCGTTTCCAATTCCGTAAACGTTGCAGGTCATGAGGGGCTTTCATTCTGAGTGTTCTTGCCTGGCAGACTCTGACGCAAAAGTCGCTCAGACGCAGAGGATGCGCAAGAACGAACGACCGAATCTTTGCGCGTCCTCTGCGACTTCGTGCTTCTGCGACTTCGCGCCTCTGCGTCAAGATGAGCACAAGCCTATTTAACGAGCCGGCTGATTTCTTTGAACTCTGGCGCGGCGGCGGTCTGGCAAAGCTCGAAAAGAATCGACTCAGTCGTCGTGATGACGGCTCCGGATTCGGCCATGCGCTGCAGCGCGACTTCGTAATCGAACGATCGGCGGCTGCTCACGGCGTCGGCCGGGATGTAAACGCGAAAGCCGTAGGCCAGCAGGTCGAGGGCCGTCTGCAGGATGCAGACGTGAGTCTCGATGCCGGCCACGATGACTCGCGAGCGACCGTCGGGTTCGTGACCGGACTCAGCCCAGTCGAGCGCGTTGAGGCAGCTGAAGTCGAGCTTCTCTGGAATTTTGCCTTCGAGATGCGCAGCGATTGCAGGGATCGTGGAGCCGAGCCCTTTCGGGTATTGCTCGGTGGCAGAGATCGGGATGCCAAGAATCTTTGCGCCGCTCATCAGCTTGACGCAGTTCTCGATGACGTCCTCGATTTCGTCGATCACCGGGACGAATTTCTCCTGCATATCGACGATCAGGAGTCGCGTGTCTTCCCGGGAAGCGAGTTCGAGGCTGCGGGGGAGGTTTGGCATGAAGGGATCATCCTAAAGAACGTTTTCCAGCAACTCCCGGAGTTTGTCTTCGTCTTTCGTTTCACATTCCCAGACGACGAGGACTCGCCACCCGAGTGCCGTGAGCTGCTGTTCGACTTCCGCGTGTCGCTCGACGTTGCGCTGGAATTTGTTCTTCCAGAACGCGACGCGGGATTTCGGAGTGTACGCAAACTGGCACTCGGGATGCCGGTGCCAGAAACAGCCATGCACGAAAACGACCGTTTCGTACCTGGGCAGCACGATGTCCGGTTTGCCGGGCAAGTCTTTGCGGTGCAGCCGGAAGCGGTAGCCCATGCGGTGCAGAACGGACCGCACACGAACCTCGGGCTTCGTGTTTGCCCCGCGGATCCGTGACATGTTCCAGCTGCGGTGCTCTTTGGTGAGGCTGTCCATTCGCAGCTCCGGCTATTTGACGATGCTTGTCAGTTCGGCAAGAAACCGGTTGGTTTCCTCGTCCGTGCCGACCGTGATTCGCAACCCGGTGATCTCTTCCCCGTCGAGTGCATCCGGGAACTTCATGAACCGGACAAGAATCTTTCGCGACTTCAGTGTCTGGTAAATCTCCTGATGAGATCGTTCCGGGTGAGTCGACCAGACGAAGTTGGCCTGGCTCTCGACCGCTTCGAACCCGAGTGACCGCAGTTCGGCCGTCAGCCTCGCGCGAGTCGCCCGGATTTTTCGAGTGTTCTTCCGCATCCAGTCCTGGTCCTGAATCGCCGCGGTGGCAGCGGCAATGGACAGCGTGTTGCAGTTGTAGCTGTCTTTGACTTTCCTCATGCCACTGATGAGGTCCGGGTGAGCCACCGCAAAACCGAAACGGATGCCGGCCAGGCTGTACGACTTGCTCAGCGTCCGCGTGATGACAATCTGCCGGCCGAGGTCGGACTGCAGGATCTGCCCTCGGTGCGGCTCGTCGGCAAAATCGCCGTACGCTTCATCGAGGACCAGGACTCCGTTCGGTGAGACGAGGTTGAGGATCTCGTCGCGCGACCACTCGTTGCCCGACGGAGAATTCGGATTCGGGACCAGGACCAGGCGGCTCTCATTGATGATCGGTCGGACTCGGTCGAAGTCCCACGACCAGTCCTTGTTGAGCTGCAGTCGTTGATGCCGCGCTCCCTGAATGTCGGCCAGCGTTTCGTACAGGATGTAGCTCGGGTAGGGGAACGAGACGAGGTCGCCGCCGTCCGCGAAGGACCGCATCAGAATCGTCAGGTTCTCGTCGCTGCCGTTCGCGGGCAGGATCCAATCGGCATCGACGTTGAAAAGGGCTCCCGCCGTCTCTCGAAATCTCGTGACCAGCGGATCGGGATAGATGTTGAGCTTCCCGGCGGCAGCGGCCGCAATGGCCTCGGCGACTCGTGGCGAGGGGGGATACGGATTCTCGTTCGTGTTGAGCTTGATCCAGCCGGTTTCCTGCGGCTGCTCGCCCGGCAGGTAGCCCTCGATTCGGTCAATTGCAGGACGAAACAGGCTCATCGTGGTGCCTTGCGGGGTCGTTTGAGGTAGAAGTCGGAGAGCTTAATCGCGACACCAAATCTGAGGAACTGACTGATGCCCGAACCCGAGATGACTCGCACTGAAGAGATTCCGACCGATGCCGAGCGAGCCTCGCCGTTTCTGGCTCAGCTGGGGGTCTCGCTGGCCGAGCGGAGTGAGGGGCACGCGGTCCTCGAACTGACGGTCGCGGAATCTCATCTGAGGACACGCGGGATCGCTCATGGCGGAGTCATCGCGTCTCTACTCGACACGGCCATGGGCGTGGCGGTTTCCACGAAAGTTCCCAAAGGCTGCTTTCCCGTGACGGCTCAGCTGAACGTCAACTTCATTCGACCTGCGTGGAACGGGGAGAAACTGCGAATTCTGGGTAACGTACGGCACTCAGGAAGGACGACTGCGGTCGCAGTGGGAGAAATTCGGACAAATGCTGACGTCCTTGTCGCGACCTCATCAGGCACGTTTTCTTTCGTCAACGATCCCGATCCTGCGTCGGAACTGCTGGTCCGGAAACGGGATACGCCGAGTCAAACTTGAAGAGCGAAAGCAGTACGGTCGTCGACACGTCGCTTTCCAGAGAATTCCGTTCGATTGCGGGAATAATAAGGCTGGAAGCGGTACCTTGCTCCCACTTGACGCGTGAACGCTGAGGCCCTGCTGAAAGGGCCCCTCGCACAAGGTTTTACAATTTTACAATTATTGGATTGAGGTTTTTGGAATGAAGACTTTCCTGACGATGCTGAGTGCCATGCTGATGACTTTTGCAGTAATCGGCTGCGGTGGCGGAACAGATGACGCTCCGGATGACACTCCGACAGCAGATGCCGATCACGAAGCGATGGCGCCGGGCGGTGCCCACGAAGCAGAAGGTGGCGAGGAAAAACCCGCTGAAGGCGGTGAGGAAAAGCCCGCAGAAGGTGGTGAGGAAAAGCCCGCAGAAGGTGGCGAGGAAAAGCCAGCTGAAGGCGGAGAAGCAAAGCCAGCTGAAGGTGGCGAGGAAAAGCCCGCTGAAGAAAAAGCCGCAGAGTAAGCTGGCTCTGGCTCGGTGTTGAACGACGTAAGCTGCGGTGTCACCGGACATCGCGGCTTTTTTTTTGTAGGCAAACGTTCAGACGATCTTGATTAAGAATCTCTGTGTCGACGGGATTTTTCGCAAATCGCAGGATTTTTCTTGCTGAGGGGAATTTCCAGGGGGCAATCGGTATCTTCACCCTGCCGGACGCGGGAGGACGATTGCGGCTCCATGGAGAGCCACTCGCAGCCGGGTTGTACAACTGTGATTAGGAGTTTCTGATGAAATCCTTTCTGACGATGCTGAGCGCGATGCTGATGACGTTTGCTGTAATTGGCTGTGGTGGTGGCGATACCGCTACTGATGAAGCCGCTCCATTGCCGGACGTGGATCCGGCCACGATGTCGACACCAATGATGGGTGAAGGTGAAGAAGAAAAGCCCGCTGATGGTGAAGAAGAGAAGCCAGCTGCTGAAGAAACGCCGGCTGCTGAAGAAAAGCCAGCTGCTGACGAAGCTGAGCCTGCTCCAACACCACCGGCTGCACCAACACCACCGGCTGCTGAAGAAAAGCCGGCTGCTGAAGAGAAGCCAGCTGCTGAAGAAAAAGCCGCTGAGTAATCCTGCTCTGGCTTATTTGCGAATGATGAAAGCTGCGGTGCCGAACGGCCCGCAGCTTTTTTTTGTGCAACCCTCGCCTTGACACGTTTCCGCACGGAATCCGACGGTTGCATTGCTTCCGCAGTGCCAACTGAGTTGAAATAGGCGCGCGGGACTGTCGCACAGTCTGCAATTTCCTCGCACCAGACCGGCTCAGCCGGATGTCGGCCGGAGCTGCTCATGAGGCCTCTGAATCTGCTTGCTGGTCTGCTCGTGCTGACGGTCGGTGTCGCGGCGCCTTGCCTCGCAGCCGAACCGTCTCTCCACAACGCAATTGACGATTTGATTCTGCAGGCGGGTATCGGGATTCCTCCGGCGGGCCGCTCGACCGATGCGGAATTTCTTCGCCGCGTTTCGCTCGACTTTTCCGGACGGATTCCATCCGCGGAAGCGGCGCGAGCATTCCTCGACGACACCTCGCCAGACAAGCGGCAGCAGCTCATCGACTCGCTGCTGGCTTCACCGCGCTACGCCGAGCAGATGGCTGGTCGATTCGACGTGATGCTGATGGAGCGGCGCGGGGAGGATGCGGATTGGCGTGCCTGGCTCGTGCGATCGTTCGCCGAAAACAAACCGTGGAACCAGCTCGTCCACGAGCTGCTCGACCCGGACGCCGAAAACGAAGCCGCCCGGGCATCGGCGTTCTTCATGACAAAGCGGCTGGAAAGTTACGGGCAGAATCCGACGGACTTTCCGGGCCTGACGCGCGACATCGGCCGAATCTTCCTCGGCTTTGATCTGCAGTGTGCCGAGTGTCACGATCATCTTTTCATTTCGGATTACAAACAGGTCGATTTTCAGGGGCTGTTCACCGTCTACCAGAACACGTTCGTGCGGCGCGACGTGAAGTTTCCGGCGATCGGTGAAAAAGCGATGACGGCTCCGCTGGAGTTCGTTTCCGTCTTCGACCCGACGAAAAAGAAAACGGGGCCGCGCATCCCGCTCGGAAAGTCGTTTGAGGTTCCTGCTGGAATCGAGCCTCCGAAGAATCCGAAGACCGCGCCACCGCGACCGGAGTTCAGCGCGGTCAGCCTGATCGCTCGCGAGCTGACTCATGCCGAAAACCGACAGTTCGCCCGCAACGCGGTCAACCGGTTGTGGTTCGTGCTGCTTGGGCGAGGCATCGTCCACCCGCTCGACCTTCATCACGAAGCGAACGTACCGTCTCATCCGAAGCTACTGGAGCGGCTGACCGATGACTTCATCGCGCACGGCTACGACGTGAAATGGCTTCTCCGCGAGATCGCTCTGTCCGAGACGTATCAGCGGTCAAGTCAGTTCGCCGCTGAGGCCGGGGACGCGACCCCTCCCGCTCCGTCGTCGTTCCTCGTCGCACTCGAATCGCGGCTGTCAGCCGAGCAGCTTGCGGACAGCGTTCTGATCGCGACCGGTGAGCTGACACGGCTCACCGAGCTCAAAGAAAAACCAAAAGCAGAAGCAACAACTGAAGCGGCGGCCGCGACGATCGCTGACGCCGCGAAGGAAGAAGCCGAGCCGGAACTGACGATCGACGCGATTCAGTCAGGCTTCAAAGAGGCGTTCGCCAATGAGGCTCGGGAACCGGAAGACGGAGTTGAGTCGACCGTGAAAGGAGCTCTATTCTGGCGAAACGCGGTCCCAGTCCAGCAACTGCTTCGTCGGCGACCTGGCAATCTGGTCGACCGACTGATGTCGCAGTCTGACAACCAGAAAATGGTTGAGGACCTGTACCTCAGTGTCCTGACGCGGCGTCCGAGCGACGACGAATCTCAACTGATCGTCAGCTTCGTGACCGCCGAGAAAGACCAGCGAGAGCCGGCGATCCGCGACGCGATCTGGGCTTTGTTGACCTCGTCTGAGTTTTACGTCAATCACTGAGACAGGCGGCAGCGAATCCCTGAATCAGTTCGACTTTTCAACAGGCCGTCAACGAATCCCGTGGCCGGTTCGTCTTCCTCCGTTTCGGCTGACTGAGCTACAAGACGGCAGTTTCGTGACACAACGTTCCGGCCGAGAATCCTCAGGGGAAAAATGCCCGTGCCACTGTTCGTTAACAGGCCCGGTCGAACGCACGCCTGCTTCTATCGGGGCGTGACAGACGTGGGCGTGACAGGCGTGGGCGTGACAGACGTGGGCGTCCGACCTACCTGGCCTCGACCATGTTGATCCGCATTTTTGATTCCGGAGCTCCTCGGACAGCGCACCTGGTCGGTGCCTGCGGAGCTGGCATGCGGGCGCTGGCGGAACTGCTGAGCGACCTCGGCTGGACATTGACTGGTTCGGACCAGTCAGAACCGGCGCACACGCGGCACATCGGCGAGCGACAGATCCGAATTCACCAGGGCCACTCAGCAAGTCACGTTTCGCCCGACACCGACATCCTCATTTTCAGCCCGGCCGTCGTTGAGTCGAATCCCGAACGTGTCGCTGCGAAGGAGATCGGGATTCCCGAATTCTCCTACAGCCAGTTCCTCGGCGAGCTGATGCGCGAGCGAACGGGAATCGCTGTCGCAGGAACTCACGGCAAGACGACGACGACGGCCATCCTTGCCACGATTCTGCGCGAAGCGGGATTCGACCCCAGCGCCGCGATTGGTGGCGAGGTTTGCCAGTACGACCGCTCTGGCTGGGGCGGCGAGGGGTCACTCTTCGTCGCCGAAAGTTGCGAGTACCGAAAACACTTCCTCGATCACGCGCCAGGATTCGCGACAATCCTTGGCATCGAGCCCGACCATTTCGACTGCTACCCCGATTGGAAATCCCAGCTGGCGGCCTTTGCCGAATTCGCCGCACGCGTGCCGCGCGACGGAGTCCTCGTGATCCCGGCCGATTGCCCGTCGTCGATCGAGGCGGCTGCAGCCAGCCAGGCGAAAATCGAAACCATCCGTGTCGGTCCTGTTCCCTCTGCTTCGAGTGGAGAGGAGACGACGATTAAAGTCACTTCTGACGACACTTCGCGATCGGCGGACTGGCTCGCGCTCGACCTCGAACAAACGGGACAGGGATTCCGATTCCGCATTGAGCACCGTGGCGAGCTGTTCTGCAGAACGGAACTCAACGTACCCGGCCGGCACAACGTGGAAAACGCCCTCGCGGCGGTTGCGCTCGCTCACGCGGCGGGAGCGGATGCTGACTCGATTTCGGAAGCTCTGCCGAAGTTTCGGGGAGTTCGACGCCGGTTTGAGATTGTCGAGACCGCGCGCGAATTCACGCTTGTCGACGACTACGCTCACCACCCGACGGCGGTGAAGGCCACTCTGCAGACCGCGCGCGAGTTCTTCGGCGACCGCCGCATCGTCTGCGCCTTTCAGCCTCACCAGATCTCGCGGACTCGTGAGCTGATGGCCGAATTCGCGGAAAGCTTCGCCGAAGTCGATGAGCTGTTTCTCGTGCCGATTTTCGCGGCTCGCGAATCTTCGCACGAAGGGGAAGCGACTCTCGTTGAGCTCGCCGAAAGGCTCGCTCAGAACGGCATTTCCGTCCGCCGCCTGGCGTCTCTTGACCGCCTCAAACCAAGTTTGGACGATGCGGTCCGCCCGGACGATGTTGTGCTGATCCTGGGTGCCGGAAACATCAGTCGGATTGCCCATGAGTTTGCTTCAGGAAAAGTTCCCCGAAATCACGCTGGCTGACCAGCCGCTCGCGCCGCTGACGTGGCTCAAAGTCGGTGGACTGGCTCAGTTCCTCGTCGAGCCGCGAAACGCCGACGAGCTGCAGGAAGTCGTGACGCTCTGCCACGAAAATGAGATCCCCGTGCGAGTACTCGGCAGCGGATCGAATCTGCTGGTCAGAGACGAAGGAGTCAGCGGCGTCGTGCTGCGACTGACGAATGAGTCGTTCGGTCAGGTCACCGTCGATGGCACGACCGTCCGGGCTGGGTCGGGAGCAATCCTGTCTCATGCGATTTCGGAATCCGTGAAAGCGGGGCTCGCAGGACTCGACGTGCTCGTTGGAATTCCCGGCACGATCGGCGGAGCTCTCCGCGGCAACGCTGGCGGTCGAAGCGGCGACATTGGCCAGTTCGTTTCCAGCGTGACGGTCCTCACCGTCAAAGGGACGCGTTTTGTCCGGGCGGAAGATGAACTGTCCTTTGCCTATCGCAGCAGCAGCATCAATGAGCTGGTCATTCTCGAAGCCGACTTCCAACTCAAAGTGGACGACCCCGAGGAGATTGCCCGTCGGATGCGGAAGCTGTGGATCATGAAAAAATCCTCGCAGCCGCTCGCCTCGCAGTCGGCCGGATGCATCTTCAAAAACCCGCGAGGACTGAGTGCCGGGGACCTCATCGAGCAGTCCGGCCTGAAAGGCACGCGAGTTGGCGGTGCGGAAATCAGTGACCGCCATGCAAACTTCGTTGTCACTCATCCCGAGACGAAATCGGACGACGTGCTGCGCCTGATCGACCTGACTCAATCCAAAGTCGCCGAGCAGTTCGGCGTCGACCTGGAACTGGAACTCCGGGTCTGGTGAGTCGAGCCAACTTCTTTTATCAACTTGAAAAACTTGAACGAGGTGAGCCATGGATCGGCTGAAACCCGTAACGCTGAGCCCGCTTCGCGTCGCCGTCCTGCTGGGCGGCGAATCCGCCGAACGGAAAATCAGCCTGCAAAGTGGTCGCGCGGTTGCCGAGGCAATCTCCTGCCAGGGACACACAGTTGTCTCGATCGACCCGGCAGAAACCGACCTCGCGACCGCTGACTGGAGCGGAATCGACGTTGCCTTCCTCGCCCTGCATGGAACATTCGGCGAGGACGGTGGGGTCCAGGAGATTCTCGAGCGACTCCGAGTCCCGTTCACCGGAAGCGACTCGGTCGCATCGCGACTCGCCTTCAGCAAGGTGGCCGCCAAGAAGTGTTTCGCTGAGCACGGTGTGCCAACTCCCGACGCGTTTCTGTTTTCGCAAACCGACTCGCCCGGCAGGATTGAGACCTGGGCGACGGATCTCGGCCTGCCGGTGGTCGTGAAGCCCGACGCGCAGGGGTCGAGCATCGGCGTCACGATCGTGCGGGAAGCCTCGCAGCTTGCCGACGCCGTCGAGCAGTGCCTCGCCGTTTCAGAAACGGGACTGATTGAAAAAGCGATCGAAGGCTCGGAATGGACGCTCGGAGTCATCGATGATGTTCCGCTGCCACTGATTCAGATCCGCACCGATCGAAGCTTCTTCGACTTCACTGCGAAGTACGAAGATGACGGAACCGGCTACCACTTCGACGCGGAGATCGATGACGCGACTCGCAGCCGCATTGAGACTGCCGGCCTCGCCGCCTGCCGAGCTCTTGGCACAACCGGCATCGCCCGAGCCGACGTGATGCTCGACGCGGATGGCCATCCCTGGGTGCTCGAGGTCAACACAATCCCCGGCATGACCGACCACAGCCTCGTCCCGAAAGCGGCGGAGCGAATCGGCCTGTCTCTTGGCGAATTGTGCGACATTGTGATTTCCCGAACACTCGCGCAGGATAAACAGCGGAAGCTCCGCGACGCCTCCTGACAGCCCGGCAGGACGGACGCCCACGTCCGTCCGGGCTGGACACGAATTTAACCGGAAGCAGATTCCGGCTCTGACGGATGTGGGCATCCGTCCTACTGGCGTGAGAGGGATTGCGATGTCGAGATTCCGACCCGGGATGTTCACGCCGCTGGTGGTGAGTTGGCTCTGGTTGACTGTACCGGCCACCGGTGCCGATCTGCCCGCACCGTCAAAGCTCATCGAGCACGATCTGGAATCGCCGCACCAGCGTACGAAGAATCGCATTGAGGTCCTTCTGCCTGACAAGCTTGAGCCAGGCCGCAAGTACCGAGTGCTCTACGTCCTCCCCGTTGAAGCCGGAACGACTCGCTACTGGGGGCACGCGATGAACGAAGTGCGGACTCACGATCTGCATAACCGCTTTGAAGTCATTTGTGTCTACCCGACGTTTTCCGATCTGCCGTGGTTTGCTGACCACCCGGAGGACGGCAAGATCGCGCAGGAGACGTACCTGCTGAAATCCGTCGTGCCGTACATCGATAAGAACTTTCCGACAACCGGCAAGGCCGAGGACCGTTTCCTGGTCGGCTTCAGCAAGTCCGGCTGGGGAGCGTTTTCGCTGCTGCTGCGAAACCCCGAAACATTCGCCCGAGCGGCCGCGTGGGACGCTCCGCTGATGATGAGCCGGCACGGACAGTACGGGTCCGGGCCGATCTTCGGGACGCTCGACAACTTTCGAAAGTACGAGCTGACAAAGCTGGTCGCCGAAGCAAAGCTCAACTCGAAAACGCCGAAGCTGATTCACCTCGGCTTCGACAACTTTCGAGAACACCACGAAGACTTTGAGGCTCTTCTTCAGAAACTCAAAGTGCCGCACGTTTACCGCGATGGTCCGAAGCGGAAACATCGATGGGACAGTCAATGGCTGCCGGAGGCCGTGGAGCTATTGCTGAAGCCGCCTGAAGAAAAAGCGACGTCGGGAAGCTGACGTTCAACACGTCTGGCACAAAACATACTGAGCCGTACGGTGTTCTCGGGAAAAACATTCCCAGACCATTCGGCTTGTGTCGTGCCGCTACTTTTTCAACGGGTTGTTAAGACGGTGAACATGAAAATCAGCCGAATCGAGTGCATTTCCGTGAACGTTCCGCTCAAGCCGGAGCTGAGAACGAAAACGGCCCACGGCGAGCACGTCACGTCTCCGTATGTGATCGTGCGGGTCCACACCGACGACGGGCTCTGCGGTCTTGGTGAAGCAACCGTCGCGCCGCGCTGGAGTGGCGAAACGAGTATTGGCTGCGTCGCGGCGATCAACGGACTGATCGCGCCGGCACTGATCGGTGAGGATGCGACTCAGATTACGAGACTCACCGCGAAAATGAATCGCGTGATCAAGCTCAACCCGTTCATGAAGTCGGGCATCGAAATGGCGTTGTGGGACCTGGCAGGCAAGGCCGCCGATGTGCCGGTGTATCAACTGCTCGGCGGACGGGTGCGTGATTCTGTGCCGATAAAGATGGTCGTGGGAGCTTTCGATGTTGAGCGGTCTGTTGCGCTGGCCGAGCGGTTTCTGAATGACGGAGTGCGTTGCCTCAAAGTAAAAGTCGGGCCGAATCCGGAAGAGGACATCGAACGGGTTCGAGCCGTTCGCAACTGCGCGGGACCAGAAATTCCGATCGGCATCGATGCAAACTGTGGCTGGAGCGTGACTCAGGCCGGGCAGATGCTCCGACGTCTGGCCGAGTTCGACATCCTGTTTGCCGAGCAGCCGATCCCCGTGGAAAACCTCGCCGACATGCCCGCACTGCGACGGAATTCGAGCATCCCGATCATGGCCGACGAAAGTGTCTTCACGGTTCACGATGCCTGGCAGGTGGCACGCTCGCACGCGGCCGACATTCTCAGTGTTTACCCCGGCAAGCACGGCGGCATCCAGGCGACGCTGGAAATCGCAAACATCGCGAAAGCGGCGGGCATCGTCTGCTCGATGGGCAGCAACCTGGAGCTCGGTATCGCGACCGCCGCCATGCTGCACCTGGGCGTCGCCGTCCCGGCAATCGCCAGCGAGCTGTACCCCGGCGACTTCATCGGCCCGCTTTACCACGAGGCCGATCTGCTGAAAAAACCGCTCACGCTGGGTCCGTCGGCAGCGCTCGTGCCCGACGGGCCGGGGCTCGGTGTGGAGCTCGACGAAGTACAACTGGAGCGGTACCGCGACAACTCGACAGATTTCCGGGCGGTCAGCGCATCCTGACCGTCTGGCTCTGTCAGTTGGACCGGGCTATTGTGTCAGCAGCCGTTTTGAATCGGGCTCTTTCAGCTCACCAGCCGGCCTGACCGATACTCTGAGCCAGCGTCAAACAATCAGTCAAACACCCCGCGGGATCGTTTGTGGACATCAAGTCACTCTCTCTGAATCGCCGTCAGTTATTCACGATGGGCGGCCTGACAGTTGGTGCCGTGTCTCCGTTGGGGATCGCGTTGCCGGACGTGCTGGCGAGTGAGGCGGTGCAGTCCGGCCGGAAACAGATCAACGTTATCTTCATGTTTTTGCAGGGCGGCGCGAGCCATATCGACATGTACGATATGAAACCGGACATGCCCGCTGAGATTCGAGGCAAGTACCACCCCGCCGCAACGAACCTGCCGGGGCTGCAGTTGAGTGACCAGCTGCCGAAACTCGCGCAGTGTGCCGATAAGTTTTCTCTGATTCGGTCCATGCACTCTTACACGTCGAAGCACGGAGAGGGTGATGTCCACGTCATGTGCGGCAGCGAGCTCGACAGGAACGTGCAGGCACCGGGAATCGGAGCGGTGCTTTCTCTCCAGCAGAAACAGCAGGCACCGATTCCTCCGTTCGTCCACCTGGGCGACATGAAACACCCCTCGTACAGTGCTCCCGGTTTCGGCGGGTACCTCGGACGAACGTTCAACCCGTTTCTCATCAAGCAGGATCCGAATTCCAGCAGCTTTCGGGTGGAGGCTTTTGATTCCGCTCCGGACGTCGACGTCAGTCGAACTTCTGGCCGCAAGGGGCTGCTTCGCTCGCTGGATCGCTACCAGTCTGCGGCAGAGAACCAGCTCGAGTTTGCCCGCTCCCATGACACGTTTACCGAGCGGGCTCTTTCTCTGGCGACGTCGACGAGTGCGAAGTCCGCGTTTGACCTGTCACAGGAATCGCCGAAACTCCGCGATTCTTACGGTCGAAATCGTGTCGGGCAGGGGATGCTTCTGGCTCGCCGGCTGATCGAGGCGGGCGTCCGGTTCGTGACGATTCAAGGTTACGTCGATACGGGCATTTATGCGTGGGATCATCACTGGGGCATCTTCCCTCACCTGGACCAACAACTGCCGTTTTACGACACCAGCTATGCGGCATTGCTGAATGACCTGGACGATCGCGGGCTGTTGGAAACGACGCTGGTAATTACGGCCGGAGAATTCGGCCGCACGCCGAAAATCAACACGGATAAAAAAGGTCCGGGCCGTGACCACTGGGGACGATGTTTCAGCCTGACGATGGGCGGAGGTGGCGTGAAAACCGGACTCGTGATCGGCTCCAGCGATAAGTATGGAGCGGTTCCCGAGGACCGTCCGGTCTCTGTCCCTGACTTTGTCGCGACGGTCTACCACGCGCTGGGTCTTGATCCCGCTGGCGAGTTCGTGACTCAGGGACGTCCGATGAGAATGCTGCCGCAGGGCTCGCCGGTTCACGAGCTGTTTTAGCAAGCAGTTGAAAAATTCCAATCCCTGTAGCGGAGCGGCGCAAGCCGGCCGGTTTTGCTTGAAAAACTCGCTCTGACCGGACGGCTTGCCCCGTCCGCTTTTTTTGTTCAACGGGCTGTTTGAGCAATCATCGGCGGTCTGCCGCTTTGCCGGACGTTTTTATGAAGTGGCAAGTTGAAGCCACGCTCACGGCAGTCGGATTTTCGGCCGACGAATTCAACCGCAGCTCGGGGGCGATTTTCAACAGACTGAGTCAGCACGGCCACCAACGAAACTGTCAGACTTTCATGACTCTTCACATCGGTCTGCTTGATGCACATCTCCTTTGACAATACCTACGCCCGTCTGCCGGACACTTTTTTTGCCCCGATCGAACCGACGCCGGTGAGCTCGCCAGTCATGATCCGACTGAATCGCGACCTTGCGACCGAGCTGGGGATCGATGCCGCTCAGCTTGATTCACCGGAAGGTCTGGCAGTCCTGTCTGGAAACCAGCGTCCGGATGGTTCCGAGCCTCTCGCGATGGCCTACTCGGGGCACCAGTTCGGTGGTTTTTCTCCGCAACTCGGGGACGGCCGTGCCATCCTTCTCGGTGAGGTCATCGGCAAAGACGGCATCCGCTACGACATCCAGTTGAAAGGCTCGGGTCCAACTCCGTTCTCTCGCCGCGGCGACGGGCGGTCCGCGCTGGGGCCGGTCCTGCGTGAATTTATTGTTTCGGAAGCGATGGCCGCTCTCGGCGTCCCAACGACCCGCGCACTCGCCGCTGTGGCGAGCGGTGACAAGGTGTTCCGCGAAGGCGCTGTGCCCGGTGGAGTGTTCACACGCGTCGCACAGTCACACATTCGGATCGGTACTTTCCAGTGGTTCGCCGCCAGGCAGGACCATGACAATTTGAAAGTCCTCGCCGACTACGTCATCGCTCGCCACTATCCTGAGGCGCAGCAGGAAGAGAATCCTTATTGCGCATTGCTCGACAAAGTCATCGAGCAACAGGCGGGGCTTGTCGCTCACTGGATGCAGCTGGGATTTATTCACGGCGTGATGAATACCGACAACATGACCGTCTCAGGCGAGACGATCGACTTCGGTCCGTGCGCTTTCATGGACGTCTACCATCCGGCGAAACGATTCAGCTCGATCGACCGGGAGGGACGTTACGCCTTCAGTAATCAGGGACCGATCGCTCTCTGGAATCTGACGCGTTTTGCGGAGACGCTCCTGCCGCTGCTCAACGACGATCTGGAAAAAGCGGTTGCCGAAGCGGAAGCCGCTCTCGATCGTTTTTCCGGCATACATCAAAGCTCACTGCAAAACCGATTTGCTGCAAAGATTGGCATTGAAGAATGCAGTACCAGCGACTGGAACCTGGTGGAAACTTTGCTGGCAGCGATGGCTGATGGTGAGGCCGACTTCACGCTGGTGTTCCGCCATCTTTCGGACGCCCTCGAAAGCGGCGACGACCAGACCGTCACGCGCCTGTTCAACCGCCCCGAAACGATTGCCACATGGCTGAAAGCCTGGCGGGGGCGGTTGCACGATGTCGACAGGAGCGAGGCGCTCGCTCTGATGCGTCGATCGAATCCCGTGTTCATCCCGCGCAATCATCGCATCGAGGAAGCCATAAAGGCCGGCAATGAGGGCGACTTCGCACCTTTTCATCGACTCAACGAGGTCCTCCAGCACCCGTTCACTTCGCAGCCGGAGCACGCCGAATACGAATTGGCACCGGCACCTGATGAAGTCGTTCAGGCCACGTTCTGCGGAACCTGACCGCAGGCGGATTTCTCCGAAATCCGCAGTGATGACGGGTCGCAACCTAAGATTGAGAATCCAGCCAGGGCAGCGGAGCTCCGGCCTTCGGCAGCGAAACAAGATCGACTCCCGTCACGTGCAGGTGATCGGCAATCTCCTGGCGAACGGCGTCTGAAGGGGCGGAGTCGAGGTTCAAAACGGCAACGGAATCGCCGCCGCTCGCCTGGCGACCGAGCGCCAGGTGGGAAATGTTGACTTCGTGCTGACCGCAGACCGTCCCGATAAATCCGATGAGCCCCGGTTTGTCCTCGTGCCGGTAAATCAGCATCTGCCCGTCGAGGTACGCGTCGAGCTGAAAGCCGTCCAGCTTGACCAGTCGCAGGAATTCGTTGCCGAAAACTGTACCGGCCGCGGTGAACTTGCCGTGATCGGTGACGAGTGTCGTGCTGACGAGCGATGTGAAATCGCCCGCTTCCTCTTCGGTCGACTCAACAACGTGAATGCCTCGTTCCTGGGCGATCACTTTTGAGTTGATGATGTTAACCGGCTCGCCTTTTCCAGAGCTCAACAGCCCCGCCATAAATGCCTGAGAAATCAATCGCGTTTTCTTTGAGGCCACCTCGCCGCGGTAACTGATGCGGACTTCCTTGAGCCCCGCCGACTTGTACCGCTGCTCAAGAAGCTGAGCATGCAGCAGCCCCAGCCGGTAACCAAGATCGAGGTATCGTCGCACCTCACCGAGTTCCGCGCCGGAAATCGGGGCCATGTTGATCGCGTGTTTGACTTCTTTTTCGATAAGAAAGCCAACCATGATTTCCGCGGCTTCGATCGCGACCGCTTCCTGAGCTTCCTCGGTCGAAGCTCCCAGGTGAGGCGTCGTGATGATGTTCGGCACGCTGCGGATCGGATCGTCCGCGGCGGGCGGCTCGCTCGGGTAAACGTCGAAGGCCGCTCCAGCCAGCTTCCCGGACTTGACGGCCGCGATGACGTCCGCCTCGTTGACGATGCCACCTCGAGCACAGTTGATGACTCGAACTCCCGGCCGCATCCGCTCAATCCGCTCGGCGTTGATCAGGTTCCGCGTCTCATCGGTCAGCGGCGTGTGCACCGAAATGAAATCGCACTTGTCGATCAGATCGTCGACTTCCCGGTACAGCGTGATGCCGTATTCCTTCGCGCGGTCTTCTGACAGAAACGGATCGTAACCGATGACGTTCATCTCGAAGGCCAGCGCGCGCTTCGCAACGGAGATTCCAATCCGACCGAGCCCGATCACGGCGAGCGTTTTGCCACTCAGCTGTGAGCCCTTGAACTTGTTCCGATCCCAGCCGCCACTTCGCATCACGGCGACAGCCTGAGGTACGTTTCTCGACAAGGCCATCATCAGAGCGAACGCGTGCTCGGCGGTGCTCGTTGTATTTCCGCCCGGCGTGTTCATCACGATGATGCCCTCGCGCGTGGCCGCGTCGAGGTCCACGTTGTCGACGCCGACTCCCGCCCGGGCGACCGCCTTCAGCCGTTTCTGACCGGCGAGAACTTCCGCCGTCAGCTTCACGCCGCTGCGAATGACCGCTCCGTCAACGTCGCTGAGAGCCTGCCGAAGTTCCTCGACGGACAGTTTCGAGTTGCTCACATCGACAATTTCAATCGCCGGATTCTGAGAAAGGATATTCAGGCCCGCTTCGGACAGCGGATCAGTGACGAGGACTCGGTACTGGCTCATCGGTGACTTTTGATACGTAAAGTGGAAGCAAGAGGACAGCCGCGCGGGCCACTCGCGAGTGATATCTGCCCGCAATGTTGAGCGAAAGTGTGCATGCGGCGAAACGGAAGAATTGACGAGGTTTCACTGAGGATGCTGAGACGGCTCCCCTCGAATAAGATGTCGATCCTGCCTGAAGCTCTGCCTGAAATTCGGATTCCCCATGCTCATTCTTCGTGACAGTCTCGTCCTGTTGTCGGTTTTGTCAGTCATCGTGAGCGGCACGGACTGCCTGGCCGCTGACCCGAAGCTCAATCCGGACGACGTTGAGTTCTTCGAAAAGAAAATCCGCCCGGTCCTGGTCGAACGCTGCTTCGAATGCCACTCGGCCAAAGCCGATGAAATCGGCGGCGGCCTACTGCTCGACAATCGGGCCGCCGTTGCGAAAGGTGGCGAGAACGGCCCTGTCCTCGTCAAAGGCAACCCGGATCAAAGCCGTCTGATCACGGCGCTGCGGTACTCGGACGAGAAGCTGCAGATGCCGCCGGATGGCAAACTGCCGGCAGATCTCATCGCCGATTTCGAGCAGTGGGTCAAGACAGGAGCACCCGACCCCCGAGACGGCGCGGCACCTGTTCTGGTCACGAGCATCGAGGCGCGCGCGAAGTCTCACTGGTCATTCTCGCCTCCGAAAAAAACAGCGGTGCCGAGCGTTCTCAACACTGCCTGGTCGCGAAGTGATCTGGACCGACTGGTGCTGGCAAAGCTCGAAGCGAAATCGATCGAGCCTTCGCCGCAGGCCGCGCCGCGTGATCTTGTGCGACGACTGTTCTTTGACCTCACCGGCCTCCCGCCGACTTATGCCGATGTGAAATCGTTTGAGGAAGACTCATCCAACGCAGCCTTTGAAAAACTCGTCGACCGCCTGCTCGGCAGTGAGCAGTTTGGCGAGCGGTGGGCGCGGCACTGGCTCGACCTTTCGCGGTTCGGCGACACGAAGGGCTACGTCTTTCAGGAAGACCGCAACTATCCCAACGCGTTTCGTTATCGCGACTGGGTGATCAACTCGCTGAACCAGGATCGGCCCTACGACGAATTTCTGAAACTGCAGATCGCCGCCGATCACCTGGTAACGGGCGAGGACAAGGCCGACCTGGCGGCGATGGGTTTTCTGACACTCGGCCGGCGATTCATCAACAACATTAACGACATTATCGACGACCGAATCGACGTCGTGTTTCGCGGCACGATGGGTCTGACCGCGACCTGTGCCCGCTGCCACAACCACAAGTACGACCCGATCAGCACGGAAGATTATTACTCGCTGTACGGCGTCTTCTGGAGTTCCGACGACAAGCAGGACGAGGGCCTGCCGCTGCGGCTCATCGACAAGCCCAAACCCACCGACGTTCAAATCTTCATCCGAGGCAACCACCAGAACCGCGGAGCCGGTGCGCCTCGCCGCTTCCCCGTTTTCTTCGCCTCCGACTCTGCAGAGCGATACACAGAAACAAGCGGCCGGCTTCAAATGGCCGAGCGGATCACCGATCCGACCAACCCGCTCACCGCGCGAGTTTTCGTCAACCGAGTCTGGTCGCACCTGTTCGGGCGAGGCCTCGTTTCAACAACCAGCGACTTCGGCCTGCGCAGCGACGAGCCCGTACAGCGCGACACGCTGGACCATCTCGCCGTTTCGTTTGTCGAAGACGGCTGGTCAATTAAGAAACTGATTCGCCGAATCGTCCAGTCGAGCGTGTACCGGCAGCGGAGCGACGTTCGCGAGGCGGCATCAAAACTCGATCCGGAAAACTTCCTACTCTGGCGAGTCGAACGACGACGGCTCAATTTCGAAGCCATGCGAGACGCGTTGCTCGCAGTGAGCAGTACGCTCGACCGAAAAGTTTGCGGACCGTCCGAGAAAATCGAAACGCTCCCCCCCACGAAACGCCGCACTCTTTACGCCTTCATCGATCGGCAGAACCTGCCGGGCGTGTTCCGCACGTTCGACTTCGCGAGCCCGGATACGCACTCGCCCTCGCGGCCGGAAACGACTGTGCCGCAGCAGGCCCTCTTCCTGATGAACAACGGATTTTCGCACGCGATCACCGAGTCACTTGTCGCACGCCTCGACCCGAGGGTCCCGGATGAAGAACGAATTCGCCTGGCGTATCGGCAAATCCTCGCCCGGGATCCCGATGCCGAAGAACTCGCACTGGGGCGGCTTTTCGTTTCCGGAAGCACCAGCGGACTGGCGATCAGCAGCCCGTGGCAATTCGGCTACGGCTTGATTGATGAGGCCGGCAAGGTCGACTTCACCCCGCTGCCGCATTTCGAAAACGATTCGTGGCAGGGCGGTCCGCAGCGTCCGGACCCGAAGCTCGGCTGGTGCATCCTCAACCGCGACGGTGGCCACCCGGGCAACGATCCGAAGCACATGGTCATCCGACGCTGGGTCTCACCAATCGACGGGGTGATCAGCGTCAAGGGCGTCCTTGATCACCCGGCCAAAGAAGGAGACGGCGTGCGAGGCCGAGTCATCTCCAGCCGCCTGGGTGAGCGCGGCACGTGGACAGCCAGAAGTCAGAAGGTGACAACGAACGTCGACCGCGTCGAAGTCCACAAAGGCGACCACCTTGACGTCGTCACTGACTGCCTGAGCAGCCCGAATCACGACTCGTTCCAGTGGACCGTCAATGTGCAGGTCGTCGAGGCATCCACGCCGGACAGTGCTCGCAACTGGAACTCCCGCGACCAATTCCACGGCCCGCCGCCGGACCCGTTGAGCCGCTGGCAGCAGTACGCTCAAGCGCTGATCCTGACGAACGAGTTTCTGTTTCTCGATTGAGCCTGACCTACGACGCAGCCTCAAGCGAAAACACATGCAGCGGCGAGGAGTTCCCGACGTAGGAACCTTCTTTGTCGCGGACGGCTCCGTTGCCCTGGCTGTTTCGGTTTGTTGCGGCAACCACGACTTGCTTCCCGTCGGGGTGAAGTGCCAGCGTGTGACAGTTGGACAACTTCGTGAAATTGAAAAACGGCTCGTCCTCATCCGGACGGACGAGAAGAAACTGACCCGATCCTGGGTTGCCACTTGTCACCGCCGCGAAGTAACCGTCCCTGTGCCATGCGAGGTCGAAAATGTGACCGTCTTTGGCAGCTCCGAATGTCTGAGTGCGTTTCGTTTCCAGGGATGCCCAGGCAATCTGATGCAGCACCGGGATTCCCTGATGATTCGTGTTGGAAAGTGGTTCGCCTCCGGCGCAGATCAGGATCTCCCCCTTTTCATCAAACTGCAGGACGTAGATGCCAGGGACGTCCTGAATACGATCGTAGTAGTGCATTTTCTCGAATTTGATTTCGCGAACGAGTTTGCCTGACGCAAGATCGCGATGCTGAATTCGGCCCATCAGGTCGCCGTAAACGATCGATTTTCCATCCGGGTGAATTGCGACGGCGCGGACATCGTGTTCGTTTTGAGGCAACTCCTTGTTCAGCGAGCCATCTTTCGCAGACCAGACTCGAACAGAGCCATCCCGCCCGGCCGTTGCCAGCATTGAGCCGTCAGCACTTACGGCGAGATCACGGATCCAGCCATCGTGAGCGGCTTCGACCGACCAGATCGGCGAGGCGGCTTCGTCACGGTACGGCCACGCGCAAAGCTGGCCCCACGAGTCCACCGAGTAGAGCACCTCACCCTGCGGCGCGAACTCGATTTTCTGAACCCAGCCACGATGTCCTACGAGCGGGTCGAGCAACTGCGGCTCGTCGACGGTCATATCCCAGCGGCGGATGATTGAGTCGTACCCGCCGCCGAACAGAAACTGTCCGCAGGGACTGAAGCGGATCAGACAGACCTGGCGGTCGGTGTCGATCTTCTTCAGTTCTTTCGGCTCGAATTTCGGAGCGGCTGTATCGTTCATGCCAGAAGCTCCTTCACGGGGGCCATGTCGTCGTGGGCGATCGGCAGCGGCTGCGTGCCGTTCATGAATTCCACTTTCTTTGAATCGATGCCGACGGCCTGGTACCAGGTGTGGAACATCGCTCCGATGTCGTACGGTTCGGTTTTGACGTCGGTTCCGTCGGCTAGAGTCTCGCCAACGACGACGCCCTTTTTGATTCCCGTTCCGGTCATCGAGAGTGACCATGCATTGGGCCAGTGGTCTCGCCCGACCGAGCCGTTGATGCGAGGCGTCCGACCAAACTCGGCCATCATCACGACCAGGACGTTGTCCATCATGCCGCGGTCGATGAGGTCTTCGATCAGCGCGGCGTAAACCTGGTCGGCTTTCGGCATGCGGCTGGCGTGAGCGTTGAAGTTGTCGCCGTGCGTGTCCCAGCCGTACGACGTGACCTGGACGAACCGCACGCCGGCCTCGATCAGATTTCGAGCCAGTAGCGTGTGCCGGCCGAAATCGTGCTTGCCGTATCGCTCGCGGTCTTTGTCGGGGAGCAGCGACTCGTCGAAGAGCTTTTGATTCTGCATCAGTTTCTCGGCGACGTCGTAAACGTAGCTGTTGGCTTCGTTGCTGCCCTTGCGACGGCGAGCGGCGTAACGCTGATTGAAGAGCTGCTGAAGTTCTCGCCGTTCGTTCGCGTTCTGTTCGGAGAGCGTTTCTGGTCGAACGAGATTCGTCGGCGGCTTGCCATCGCCCAGCGCGAGGGCCCCGTATTTCGCACCGAGGAAGCCGGCGTACTTCGAGATGAACCCGCCGCTGCCCGGCTTGACCCACAGGTACGGCGGCAGCCCGCTCTTCGTCGGCCCCATGACCTTTGCGACAGCTGAACCCCAGAACGGGTAGACCACTCCACGGTTTTTCGGGTGGCCGCGCAGAATTTTCGGCACGCCGGACGAGTGGTTCGCGTCTTCCGTCTTCATCGTCCGCACCGTGGCAAGGTGGTGCATCAGCTTCGCCGTCTTCGGCATCAGCTCGCTGATGTGGACGCCTGGCAGCGATGTCGAAATCGACCGAAGCGGGCCGCCGAATCGCGTGTTCGGTTTTGGATCCCAGCTCTCAAGCTGGCTCATGCCTCCATCGAGCCACAGCAGCAGAATCTGTTTATCGCTCTTCGCAAGTTCCTCGCCCACCGCCGGCTGGACCATCCCGCCGAGCGCTCCCAGCCCGAGCCCGGCCGTCGTCCCGCCGATCGCTCCGAGAACCCGCCGGCGCGAAACACCGTGTTCGGCGGAGTTACAAAATTGAGGATTCATATTCTCCCTCAGTGTCATTGGGAGGGCGAGGCTCCTGCCGAGCCGGTCCGCGCCAGTTGCGCTTGCGGCTCTGCAGGAGCCTCGTCTCCCGGAAAACTCAGTGGTTCACAACGAATTCTGTCGACGTCAGCATCGCCCAGGCGACATTCGCCAGGGCCTCGCTGCGACGCTCTTTATTTTCTTCCAGGTACGACGCGAGCTGCTGTCGTTCCTCGTCAGTTGGTTTTCGAGTCAGCAGCCTCAGGAAAAGATGATCGATCGCGGCCTGGTCGGTTTCCGTCTTGAGAAGATCTTCAACCAGCGTTGCTGAGCCGGACTCAAGGCACTTTTGAAGTTTCGACTCGTGCATCAGATAAAGAGCTCCCTTGACTGACGGCTCGAATTCGACCTCGGGCTCTTTGGGCCCGCTGCCGAAGTTGGTTTTGAAATCGGCAAGAGCCGTTTTCAGCTCGTCAGATTTCGCGACGAGTTCCTCAAGCGTGGCCTCGTCGATCGTTTTGATTTCTTCCTCGGGCTTCTTGGCATCGACGAGACCTTTTCGGATCGAGCGGCGGACGGCGTCAAACCGGCCGGTGGCGATGCCGACGCTCCAGTAAAGCTGCTCGGCCGAGACACGTTGTTCGATCGCGACGGCGTAGCTCTCGCGAGGCGGTTCGGCTTCGCCTGGCAACATGCTGCTTCGCTGGTAGGTATTCGTCCTCGCCAGCTCGCCCAACAGCCAGCGGATGTCGAATTCGTGCGCGACGAATTCGGATGCGAGCAGGTTGAGCAGTTCCGGATGCGTCGGTGCATTGTCCGCGTGCTGCAGGTCAAGCGGCTCGACCAGGCCTCGGCCCATCATCACGAACCACAAACGGTTGACGATGTTTTTCGTGAAGATGTCGTTCTCTTTTGCGGCCAGGCCTGTGGCGAGTTCGTTCAGCGGGCTGAACTTCGGGACGCCTGGCTTGCGAGTTTTCGGGTCGGCAGCCACTGCGAATTCC
>ERZ891418.44-NODE-44-length-41378-cov-6.507998_pt1 | contig 41378 bp, 49 predicted proteins | sample MGYA00521236_ERZ891418 | MGnify/ENA primary metagenome ERZ891418 (study PRJEB32303, sample SAMEA104408696) | aquatic metagenome | biome: Brackish water; feature: Chemocline; material: water | place: Baltic Sea | collected 2014-10-18T10:34:00 | depth 100 m ... | reverse complement strand
CGTTATACTGCGGGAGCTCAATATACTGGAGGCGGCGGAGGCGGGGGAGGCCGAGGTGTTAGTAACGGGGGTATTGGTGTTCAATATGCCGGTTGGACCCCTGGGCAAAACGGTGCTGCTGGTAGTATAGTAGCAGCAGGAACGGGCGGAGCAGGTGGTGTAGAGGCTATATACGATGGAGAAGACCCACCTAATTTAATCGACTACTTAGTAGCTGGTACAGGCGGGGCTGGAGGTACTTGGGGGACGGCTGGAGCGGCAGGTGGAGTAGGTAATTATTTACTATCTCAATCAGGTGGTGTTGGTGGTTCAGGAGGTATTGCAATCGATGGTGTATCCTATGTCACCTTTGCTACTATTGGTACCGTATCTGGTTCACAAATTAACTAATAAAAAAGCCCCACTTAAGGGGCTTTTTCTTAATCTAGTCTAAACTTCTTTTTAAACTCGTCAAGTTCTCTTTTACTCATGTCTTGTACTGTTTCAAAATATTCAAAAGCTTTTTCATCCTCTGCTATATAAGCTCTTAACGCGTTTAACTCTTGTTTTGACAATTTGTAGCTTTGATAAGTTCTATCTTCCGGATCGAAGACGAAGTCTTCAAAAGCTTCGCAAGCAATCGGAACAATCGGCTTAATTAACTCATACATTGCATCTGCAAATACTCTTATCTCATACTGCGCGTGAGCATCCATTCTCAACTTAAGGAAGTGTAACAAGTTGTGCAGGTCTATCTTCCAGTACCACTCGGTGTAGTTATTAACTGATAGTACTCCACGAGCCATTTCTTTGGAGAGATTTTCAGATAATAAACTTTGGTAAACACTCTGGTCACGCTGGTTCTCAGCATTAATAGCGTCACGAATCATTTCTCGATGACCTAACGGGTACTCTCCGCCTCTTCCCTGCTTATTACTATCACTTTGTGGTTTGATAGTATGTAACTCAGGCACAAACATGTCCTCAGACATTTCAGAGTAGCGACCTGAGTACTCATTAACTGAGTTATGAACTGTAAACCCTTCACATATAAAATTATGATAGGGGCCAGTGACTTCAATATCGTAAGTTTCTTCCTCTCCTATATAGGTCACAGACGCTATAGAAGATTGTTTACCTATAACTAATTTAGAAGAACCTTTGGGTTTATCTAACTCTATTTTAGTATTGTATTTTTCAAAGAATTTAGAAATATCATTACCTTGCTCTACATAATCTAAAAATACTAAATCTAAGTTTAATTGGTGTATTTTTCTGTGTGCTTCTTTGCATAAAGTTATTAAATTACTTAATTCATAAGCTTTTTCCTTATTATTCCAAACAGGATCTATATGATGAGCTTCTAAGTTGTTTTTATTGCCTGTTATTTTACACTCATATTTATCTCGTAAAAATACTTGTTTTGCCGCTACTTGCGTTGTCCATCTACCTATATTTTCTCTATCTGAACTTATTCCACCTTTCCAAAAGTTAGAGTCTTCTCCTCTCCTAGCATTTTCCTTGGCCACCTCTTGTCTTTTTTGCCGTTGGTCTTCCGATAAATTCATATTATAAGTTAATCCAATATTCCAAGGAACTGAATTCTTTTTAAATTGCCCTCTCCCTGGCAAAGTTAATTCATGTTTAGCCAGCCATTTACGAATCGTATGATATGAACAATTACTTAACTCTGCTATATCTTTAATAGGTAACTCTTCTGTATGATATTTCTGCTTTAGCCAATCTTTATTTTGATATAATACGTTTCCATTAGAAATTAACTTAATACTATCTTTCCAAGCACAAATATTATTTGTTATATTAGTAAATTCCTCTAACTTTTTCCAACCTTCACTAGTAAAAAATAAATGATCTTTAGAAGTCTTTATTTTATATCCATTTTCTAATGTTATTTCATACACTTTTTTAATGCCGGTTTTCCAAATATCTTTAATTGTAGTATACATTAACTCATTAGTATCCTCATTTAAAGACCTTAAGTACATATTTTTTATAGGATATTGATTATGCGCCATAGGTAATGGGTTATGCCATTTTTGATACAAATCTTTAATAGTTATATTACGTCTTTTTCTATTACCTTTTTTTACTGCGGCAGGTTCGTCAAACCATAATGAAGAGTTACCAGAAATACAAGCGGTACGGTGTCTAATCCACTGGCGAGCCACAAAAATAGGCATTTTGCAGTGGAATTTAAATTCTACCATTTCTAGTGGTGTAGTGTGTGAATGTCTCACAAGATAACGGATAAGTCCACGGTCTTCTGAGACTTTTTTTGTGCCCTTACCATACGATACACGAGCGGCTTGCACGATACTACTATCGTCACCCATATGGTCTATTAAACCGACAAAACCAGCATTTAGTGTTGGAATGTAACTCTTGTTACCTATAATTTCACTTTGTTGGGTCATCTTTTGGCTTCTTCTCTCTTACTCTTTCAATCATTTGTAACAAGGTTAATAACTCTACACTAAGAAAATCATGATTTTTTAGTATACCACTCTCGTGCATACCACTAGCTAAGGATTTTACTATTCTATCTTGTACTTGTCCCATTTGTCGAGTAAGCATACCACAATCTGACCAAGACATATAAGATTCCCACAAAGGTTTCATATATAACCCATTTTATCTAATTTAATCTTTTTGAATATTTTGTTACCTGATGAATCTAAAATACCTATATCTTTACTTCTTTCCTCTGCTTCCACTACCTGAATAGTCTGATGGCCAGAACCGTACCAGTAATCATAATCACCTTCCCAGCTTTTATATTCTTTTTTTACCACATCGTTCACAATGGTACTCCACATCCTCTTTTACATAATCATATTCTAGTTCTATTTTATGCCCGTATTCTGAACAAACTTTTTGATACCATTTTTTCTGGTAACAATCATATCCGAAAGTACTAAACAACATCCATTGTATTTCTAGTAACGGGTCACTTAATACCTGACGAGCCAAACCCGCCACCTCTGTCATTGTCTCTTGAAATTTCTGTAACATATTCTATTCCTACACTTGGTATTGCTCTAAAACATAATTGCGCTATACGGTCTCCAGGCGCAATTCCAAAACTCTCTGATCCTGTATTTAATAAAATGACCATAATTTCATCCTTATAGCCTGCATCAATAGTTCCCGGAGTATTAACAATAGTAATCCCGTGTTTGGCAGCTAAGCCACTTCGTGGCCTGCATTGTATCTCATACATATTACTGCTTAACTCAATTTTTAGACCAGTTGGAATTATTTTTCGTTCTCCAGGCCTTAAGATGATTGGCTTTGCTATACAAGCTCTTACATCATAACCAGCATCCCATGCATGTTTTTGCGATAATCCAAAATCTAACTCATATTGTTTTTCTAACTCTAAAGCTAATTGTGTCTTTTCTATTCTAATATCTAATGCGCTCATTTTGGCTTCTCTTCTGTATCTGTCATCTTGTCTAGCTTACTTAAATGCATCATAGTCATTTCTTTTTGACCTTTTAATTCTACTTTATCTATTTTATATTTAGGATAAGTTTTTCTTATATCATCACAAAACTGATTTAAAGCAAGTAGGTTATTTTCTCCATTAGTACCAAATCCTATAATTTCTCTAATGTGCCCAGTAAGGTTAATAAGTTTTTCATTTCTGAGTAATAAATCTTTACCTGCATTGAGATTTCTAATGTATTGAGATTTACCAGGTAAAGGTAATTTTGATAACAGATTACTAATAGTCTTATAAGTTTTTGCTAAATCCTCGCCTCGTTTTTCTCCTATACCTTCAATGCCTCGTATATTATCTCCCGTATCCCCTTGTATAATTTTGGATAGCTTATGTTCTTCTGGCGTTAAACCTTTTTCGTCCCATAACCATTTTTTAGATAGCTCTTTGCGTGAGAATAAGTTAAAAATAGAAACATTGTCTGTCATTAGTTGATACAAATCTCTATCGCTAGATACTATCCATATATGCGGGTAGTGGTCTTTTAATTGAAGTGTTAAATATGTAATAATATCATCCGCTTCTACCCCAAACAGTTTAAATACTTGATAGGGGATAGCATCACTCACGCTATTTAATTCTGCAAAAAACATCTTGAAATGTTCTTCTTCTTCTGGCGTAGGTGGTAGTCTATTGCCTTTATACTCAGGAAACATAGCTTTACGATATTCACTTTTACCATAATCGAACGCTACAATAATATCCTTACACCCATATGACTTAGCTAAAGACTCAACAGTACGTATATAATCGTCACTAAAAGAACTAAAATTCTTTCTTTTTAAATAGCGATACCCTACGTTGTTACCATCAATAATAATTAAATTCTTATCATCAGCAGAAGGTTTAAGTAAATCTGCTTGTTTTTGTACTGTATTAGCCCAGCTAGATACTCCTAGTCCTGCTAAATCATCTGCTTGTTCTATCATGCAATTCCTAATTGTTTCAATATTCGTTGTGGAGCCATCATTGTACCTTCAATAGTAGAGTAGCCCCAATCTTCTATTAATTCTAACATATTTATATCTATTTCTTTGGCTTGTTCTTCTGTTTGATTACGGCCGTAGCTTTGGTATCGCTTAGCGCGTCTAATAAAAAAATTAGTGTTATTATAAGAACCAAAAATTTCGTGAACTAAACTAGAAAATTGTGCATAATAATTTACAGGTACGTACATTAGACCAATTAATAACGGAGAGTCAGTAATAATGTAATCTACCTCCCCCACTAATCTAATTAATTTTCTATTTTGTTTAGCTAAGATATATAACTGGTCTGACAAGATATTGGTTCGTTTTTCATAAGTCATATCTTTGGCGTACTCAGTTACCAGCTCACATTTAATATCTCTTACTTTCATTTCATAGAAAAGTCCAGCAGCCGTTGTTGATTTACCGGCGCCTGGACCTCCGAATAGGTTAATTACTTTAGTCATTCTTCATCTTTCACAAGACCGGGATACCCATTAAACTCTAGTTCTACTAATACTCTGCGAATGATATCCTCAATTGCTGGTTCTAGCCTACTTGTATAAGACTGACGCATAGCAGATCCTAACAATTGATAAATACTCATTGCCTGATTTTGAGTAAAAGTTTGTGTATAAACGCCTTGACCATATTTGTGATGTGATAGAACAATCATTCCATCAGAATCCTGTCCTACCGTATAATAATCATATTTCATCTTATAATTATATACTATTTTCCTGCTTCTTTCAAGATTTTTTTATAAGCCTCAAGCCATTCTGTTAATAAAACTATTTTAAAATGATGACCAAAACTACGTACTTCATGATAACTTTCGCACTCTATTGAAAAATCGTCATAAGCAACATAGTCTTTAGATCTATTAAATCGGAAAATTAAAAGTGGTTTCTTTTTCATTGTATTAGCTTGTGTGGTTGTTTGAGTCCAGAATTGCAAAATATCATTGCTTTTAGCAGTAAGAAAATTGCTAAAATCTAAAGCCGCATAATGCTTGGCCTCTATGGCAAATGGCCAACCAGCGGTATCTGAAGGTACGAATATGTCACCTTTAAAATACTCTAAAGCACCACTATGCGGGGTTCTATGAAATTGTATCCCTAACTCTTTTCTTAAAAGGGTTACTATTTTTTGCTCGTAAGCAGCCCCTTTTGCTTTTGAATCAACCATTATTAAATACCTCTTTATACTGATCTACCCATCTATAGCCTAATCTAATAGAGGTAATCGTATTTTTAGATACATTTAATTTCTCTGCCCACTCTTTTTCAAAAATTGATATATTATTAAGCGTATCTTTCTTATTCTTCCAATCTACTAGTAACTGCAATACTTGTTCTTTATTTAACTTATACTGTTTGTTATAAGACTGCGTGTCTGCGCTATTATCTTTTGTAGAGCCTGAGATCAAGTGTTTAGAGTTAATGCAATTCTTATTATTACAGATATGTCTAGTTACCCATAATTTATCATCGTAATTTAAGTTATCTCTCAAATGCACGATTAATCTAGAAATAGTATAAGATTTACTTTGATAGTAAACTCTACAATAATCTCTTTTTAGTATTAAGCAATCACCTTCTTTAATTGCTAGATTTGCATAAAAATCTATAATTTGCTCTAAATTTAAATAATCATGTCTATAAATTTTTCCGTCTTTCTTTGCATAGTTGCTTAAATTAAAAAGTACATTATCTACTTGATTATCTTTTGCAGTTCCCACCCTAAGATGATTAATATTAAAACATTTTTTATTATGACAACTATGTAATACATACTCGTCTTTACTTAATAAAATTTTATGGTATAACTCATAGATTAATCTATGTACTGCTTTTAATGTATTTTTGTAAGAGACTGCTCCATAACCATTTCTAGTTACTCCCACCCACTCTAAGCATTCATTATTTTTATGACCTTTAGACTCTATATATTTTATATATTCTTCTTCATTGCGTACAGTTTCATTATCCAACCACCCAACATCTCTTTTAAGATTTGGAATGCCGTCAAAAAGATCTCTTATTCTAGAATACCCATATTCGAATCCCTTATTTTTCTGTAAATCAGATTGGTTAGGAAATTTTCCATTTAGTTCTATGAAGTCTTTGACCTGTTGAATTATTATATCTTTATTATAAGTTTGTTTTAACATTACTTATGTTAACATACAGTAGTGGAACTTTCAAATTATATAATTTTTTAATTCCACTACTGTAACTTTTGTTTTATACTAAATGAAATTGGTGTACAAGTTCATTATATCCACCAATCATGGTTCCATCAATTAAGATAACTGGTACAGTTTTTACGTTGTATTTAGCCTTTAGATTTTCACGTTCATCTTTCGTCCAGTAGGTAATATCTATATACTGGTACTCAGCATTAAGGTCGTCAAGATATACTTTTGCTTTATCACAAAAAATGCAATCTTGACGACCATAAATTACTATGTTTCTAGTTAGTCTCATTATATATCACAACCTCCCGCTACGCAAGCTAGCTCTTGCGCACCTTCTGTCTGGTCAGTCTTTTCATATTTGTTTAAGTCTTTCCAGTCGATGCTTTTAGGCATTTTAGCTAGGAAGGCTTCGTATTCAGCTTGTGTACAGTCCTGATAAGGAGCCTGCTGATAAATATGATCTGAGAAAGGTAGAAAACTAATACCACTCATTCTATCGAAATGTTTGTAAACCCAAGTTGCTACTTCTAACCACTCATGTTCTTTCACACTAATAGTAATGGATGGTTTGTGTTCACACCAATAATCTTGATACATTAACCAAATATCTAAGTGCTCAATAGCTGTAATATCTGTACGATATACAGAGTTCTGAGGAGCTTTAATTGGAAAGCTGAAAATTAGAACGTTCTGAGGGTTCATTACATCAGGCTCACAAGGAAATCCTTTATCTTGCATGAACTTAGCTAGAGGGTCTTTGATATCTGCTCTGATTGTGCGAATATAATAAGGAGAATGAGAAGTATGAATACCGCTCGGAGAATTAACAAGTTGTGATACTGTCCCAGAAGGCTTGATACAACCAATCGCTGTGGATTGAGGGATACCTAATGTTTCAGCATATACTCTATTAACTTCCACATATTCTTCTTTTAATGCAGTTAATATCTCAGGAAGACTCTTAAATCCCTTAAAACCACGATTTTCAAAGTCGGTAGATTTTCCATTTAAAATCGAATTTGAGAAAATTCCAGTAAGGGAAACTCCACAAAGGCGTTCTTCCGCGGTGTTATCAATCCATCTTTTGCGCAAATATCGGAAATTTACTAAAGTTGATTGAAAAGTCCCAAGGATAGTAGCCAAACGAACTTTACGTTTTAAAGTTTCAAACGTGTCAGTCTCTCGTACAACCACTTCAGATAAATTACAAAACTGGTTTGGTCGTAAGATGATTTCAGAACAAGGGTTAGAGCCAAATTCAATTTTCTCAAACTTACGGCGTCCGTTTTTAGCAGCCTGCTTTTGCATAGCTTCACGGTTCATCATTCCGCGTTCACCTGATTTGGAATCATAAAGAGATAACCACTCTTTCATGAAGATACCCATATCTGGCTTTTCAGTGTAAATAGCGCTATTATTTGCGAGAGCACGTTGTGGATTTAGTTCCCACCACTGACCATTCTTAGCTACACGCATACGGTCATCAGATAAATTAGACAGAGAAATAAGTGCAGAATTATGTACAATAAGTCCGTTAACGGTAAACCTGTTTACCGTTTCTATTTCCATATCATAAGTTTCTTGTTCCGCTCCGGGTAAAATGTCTGTTACAGGAGTAGGGTAATAAATATCGTCTTTTATTAAGTGAGAACAAATTAAAGCATTACCATCTACTTTATACCCGTGAGGATGCTTTTGTAACATATGCACGGGATAACTAAAATCTGTAGGACTTTGAGTTTCTCCACCTATTACTTGCAGCTTATTAGTTATTATATATTTAGCCACTTTAGAAACCCAAGTGTTACGATTAGTATTACCAGTTATTCTAATTGTATAAAAATCTCTAGCATTTACACCATTGTCCCTTCGTTTTTGTGCCGAAGTTAAACTACTAGTGAAACCAATACCTAAAGAGTATAAAACATCTTTTATATCTTGATTAAATAGCTTGTAAACTGAAGTATTTTGTTCTATAATACCGTCTTCTCTTCCTCTTCCATCGGTATCAAATATACCGGCTAAGTAAGCATATCTAACTTCTTTAGAAGAATTCATAATAAATAAAGGAATTCTAATGTTTTCTGCAGTTTTTATACCATACTGATTAAACCATCTAGCTAAGCTAGAAGAATTAACTCGTAATCTTTTACAGGATCCATGTCCTTGTGAAATTTTACCTTCTAAGTTGAAATATTCTCTAAATATCTTATTTGCTTTGTGTAAAATTTCAATTTCATGGTCTGCCGAAGTAATTTCAAATCCTTTTGGTGATATATGCCCATCCCCATGAATTACTCCAAATAACCAAGCCAAATCTTCTGTCACGTATTTAGGCATATCAAACTTTTTAGCATTAAAATGTAATTTTTCTACGAATGTAGGTATAGGCTGATTCTCTGAGTCAAACCCTAAAGAATCCCAAACTAACCTATCACCAATTACTAAATATTGAGCTTCTTTATACTCATATACACCTTCTGATTTATACACAGCAACTCTATGGTTAGGGGTGCATTCTAAGTTTCCAAATCTATGTTTAATAATTAAGGTTTTTTGGATACCTGAATTAATATGCGCTAATACTTTATATTCTTTTCCCCCTGTTATTACTTTGTCTCCAACCTTAATTTGATCCATTCTTTTATACCCTAAAGAGGTAGGAATAAGATTTTTACCGGTTAAACAACGACGAACCCCACCAACAACTACAATTTCTGCAACCTTACATACAATATCGTGACACTCAAGACTAGTTAATTTACGGCCTTTTGCATTTTGAAAAGTCATAACTAGAAACTTGAATAAGCGCTCTAGAGGTTCTGGGCCGGAAGCTCGTCCACCAAATGTTTTTAAAGGGGTTCCAGCTTTACGTACTTTATCTAAGTTCCAGGAAGGAACCAAACCACCATAAAGTAAACTAATAAGTTCTTTAGTAGCTTTAGCCCACCCTAATTTACTATCTGCTACAACAATAGTTGTATCTGTTGGATGAAAAGACTCAGGGACTTCAGGTAATTTATTGATATACTGTCTCTCAACACTAAAACCAACTCCTGTACCATTCATTAGAATGTATAGGATTTCATCAAATGCTCGTGGGTCATCAATAGGAACGTAAGAGCAATTATACCCGCAGATATTATCTTTAGATAATGCTTTACCTGCTGTCATTAGACAACGCATACTAGGCAGAGCTTCAATACTTAGTACTGACTCCTCTAGTTCTTGTCTTAATTCTTTTGTTAATGTGTAATCATTGCTTTCTTGCAAATGTTCCTGAAAGAAATCAAAGTATCTTGCGACAGTTTCTGTCCACGTTTCTCTACGCTTTTTGTCGGGTAGCCAGCGAGCGTATCGTGATAGATGTATATATTCCTGGTATAAAGTCGGTAATGAATTGGTCATGTAATCCTTGCAATATTGTTTTCTTTAATAATAGTTAGTTTAGGTACTAGTGGATTGTTATATTCGTGAGCTACAATAAACGTATTAGTCTCTTCTTCTTCTTGAAGTATCTCTATTAGCTTATTCTTACCTGCTTGGTCTAGCACACCCATAACTTCATCTAGGAATAGGAAATTAATTTTAATACCACCTAACTTACTTAATAGTTTTCTTATAGCTAGTAAGGTAGATGTTTGTATTCTACTAAATTCACCTTCTGAGACGTTCTCAATAGGACTCTCAACTCCATTATTAAATACTATAATGTTTAATTTTTCGCCTTCTAATCGGAAATTAAGTTGAAATTGTCCATCAGAAAACTCAATCAGATAATTATTTATTTCGTTCTCAAATTCCTTAATAATGTTTTCTAATTTAAAAGCTACTAGTCCAGTAGGAGAGAATGCTTTTCTTAGGATTGTAAAGCGATTTAATCTTGATTGAGCATTCATTATATCAGAGTTTAATAGCTCTTGTCTAGCTAAAAATTCTCTTTTTTGAGTTACTACCAGGTCAATTTTTGCATTTAAAATATCAACATCATTGTTAAATTTGATAGCATCAGTATTAGCTTTGACTTGAATTTCTAAAATTTGTTTTTTATTTAACAGTTTATCTTTAATGTCTTTGGCATTAGGATAATCTGATGACATAGTTTTGTCTATTAAAGAAGATAATTGTTCAAATCTCTCTATTTTACGTTGATTTGCTAGAAATTTAGTATGTTGCGCCTCTAGTTTTTCTACTTCTCTTTTAGTTTCAACTATTTGATTTTGTACTTCTTTTAATTGTTCTTGGCTACCTTTTATAGAAGTTTCAAAATTTGCAGCCATATCTAGAGCGTGTTTATTTTCTATTGGCTGCTTACACGCATAACAATGAGTAGCAGTGTTTAAACTACTTAACTCTTTTTGTTGGCGCTCTATCTCTCTTAAAAGAGTATTAGAGTTAACCATTTGTTTGCTATGTAATGTTTTAGCTTCTAATAACTCAGATTGGGAAACATCCTGTAAATCTATGTCAAATACTAAATCTAATCTTTCCTTTTTAAGAAGATTATTTTTGTCTATTTGAGTTGATAATGTATTTATATTCTTTAATTCATGTTCTAAGTTTTCTATCTCTCTTTTTAAGGAGTCCTCGACTTCAGGTACTGACTTTTTGGTTTGTTTCTCCCCTAAATTAGTATGAGTGCTTAAAAAGTCATGAACAGATTTTAATTCACCCTGTAATCCTGCTAATTCTTTTTCTAAAGTAGTTATTTTTAATTTGAATACTTCACCTATTTGTAAGTAGCGCTCAAGCGAGAATAATCCTACAAGAAATTTCTTTCTATTTGTGTCTGTAGCTTTTAAAAACTCTAATTGGCTAGTACTACTTTGATATATTAATTGATTTAGTACCTCTGGTGTAGCATTTAATAATTTGAGAAGTGTTTTGTATGTATCTGGTATCTTATGTTCAGATATATCAATACCATTTTCTATTAGTTTAACTTTAGATGCGTCTTTATCTCTAGAAACACTTAAATTACAAGGTACGGAATTGATTTTGAAGTCAAGTTTAGCGCTCCAGCTTTTACCAGGTCGATATCTATTAACAATATCTCCCTTTTTGATGCTCTTCATATTTTTACTAGTTAATATCTCCTGCAGAATTAACATAATTGCGGTTTTTCCGCTACCATTAACAGCATCTAACTGAGTTACTTTATTTTTATTGAAGTCTATTGTATTATTATCTCCAAAAGAGTACATATTACTCCATTGTAGCATATCAAGACTAATGTCTACAGCAATTTTAGCTGAAACAGATTCAAAAGAAGATATATTTATAGCATTTAAGTCATCTAAGTAATCTTTAATATTGTCAGTTTGTAATATATGCTTAAGATAAGTGGCTATTTCTTCTAATAATGACTTGTTTTTTAGGTCCAACACGCTATCAGTAGAATGAAGTTCTACTATTTTCTTGTCTAGTAAGTCAGAATTTTTGACTTTTTGAATATCTTCTAGCTTACCTTCGACCTCATATATAACTCTATTGATAGGATCTTCTACTAACTCAGTTCCAGCACTTACTTTTTTACGTAATAAACGTGGTAAATTTAAATCAATGAACTCATGAGTATGAAAATCTTTAGCATAAGTATGAGATAGAATTCCATACTTTTTAGTATCATTACGATCAAATGAGACGTTTAATGGACTACCAGGATAATATACATTATAATCTTTATACTTATGATAAAAATGCAAATCAGAACATAACACTAAGGGGAAACTTCGTAGCTTCTCAAAATCGTACTCAGCAGTGATGTTTGGAGGCACTTCGCCTCTAATATGGGTAATTAGAATATCTTTTTCTAAATGGTTTTCTAGATTATCCACTTGCATTTCAGTATACGGAAACATTTGAACCCAATAACCCATAAACTTGATGCGTGCATTTTTAGTAAAGAACCACACATTAGGATTACTAATAGCCTCATCACGAACGTAACCTTGCAAGAAAGTTTCGCCTTTCTTAGAAGCTTCATGATTACCAGGAATAATAATTGTAGGTTTAGTGACTTTATTAAGATAAGCATTAAACAGAGTCATTTCATCAGGCTCTGGCTTTTTATCAAATATATCACCCGCTAATACTGTTAAGTCATGATTTTTCTCAAGTTCAAGCATTTTTTGAAAGAAAAGTTTGAATCTATTAAGTTGCCATTCTATAGGGACTTTGGGTTTATATAGATGAATATGGATATCTCCTGTATGAAGAATTTTTATAGTCATTATTTCCAAGCCTCTGTACTTTCTCTATTAAATTTATTCAATATTAAAAACTAACCTCATTTGCTATTCTTAATAGTACATCTCCGTGGCACGGTAGTGGTGCGCACCAACATACTAAGTTCTTTCCTTTTAATTCTAATTGTGCTTTTGACTTGAGTCCTAAGTTAGTATTAATCCAATCTTCGTACTTATTAATTACTTCCTGCCGGTTTCCATCACGCCCTATTTCATAGGGGTTACCAAACACCGTAGGTCTACCTATGTAGACCCCATCTGTTTGTCCTAACCTCTTATTAAGAACTACTGGCATTAAGTTATTTGTTGCCCATTAAACATCTTAGATATGTCACCTTCGAATGTATATGAGCCTACATGGTTAAGTTTAATCTTACTGTGTAACCAAATCTGTCCTTTTAATTTTTGCCAGAGACGGCAGAAATAATAATCTTCAGATAAGTACCTGTTATCAACAGGGTCTAAACCACAATCAAAGAAAGCATAACAGTGCTTATTTAAGCTAGAGTCAATACTACTATCGTTTTTAATATGCATTTCTGGATAAGCAAGTATCATTTTCTCAATAACTTCTCTTTTAATCATAAAAAAGCCAGTACTAGCATCTAATACTTCTACAGCATCCCCCTTAACGTTTACTTTACCTGTAGTAGGATCAATAATCTTTAGGTTAATAGCGTATTGAATAGGAAGCGTCTTTTTAGGGTAAGCTCCTACAGCAATAGGTTCATTCATACGCAGTAATTTGATTACATCTTCCGACTCAAACTCTATATCAGCATCAATAAACATAAGGTGTGTACAACCACTAGCCAAAAACATAGCTGTTAATATGTTACGACCTCTAGGAATTAGACTTTCATTACGTAACGTAGTTACTTGGTGGGAGATTTGGTACTTTCTTAGAGTTTCTACCATTCTAAACATGCTTAGGTGAAATTGATCCGTCATGTTTCCACCATAACATGGTGTAGCGAAAAATATGCTTTTAGTTTTTAAATCATCATCGCTCAAATAAGTAGAAGGCGTCTCCTCTACAGGAGCGCCCCCTACTTTTTGTTTTGAGACTAAGTCCTTTATGGACTGTTTCATATTATATATCCTTTGCTGACTCTGCTTTGCCTTCTTCGCCTGCAGCACCTAAGAAGTATGTGGTATTTTCTAACAACCAGCGCTTTTGCTCATCATAAGTAGGTCTTTTGAATAGTTTCTCTAAGTCGTATAGCTCCAGTTCTAGCTCGGCAGGAGATAGAGGAGAAGTGGATCGGTCAGAAGGTACTACGTCATAAGCTACGTTTTGTGGTAGCGGACCTGTTTTCTTTTTAGAGATAGTTAAATCATAACCTTTAATTGGATCGGCTGGATCACCATAAGCTGGTTTAGCGGCCAAAGCTACGATTTTATCAAACACTGTTTTCTTGATTGGATCGAATAATTTTAATGTGTTATCCTTTCTGTCAATAACATGAGTTACATAACCAAAACCTGGTTTCTCTCCTTGTCCGTTTCCGTAAATCTCTGGATCTATTTCTTTAATAGGATCTTGGAGAGAAGCGTCAAAAGCTTGCGTTTCACGGTTGAAGGATAGGCACTCAATGCTTCTTTTCTTACCTTCTTTAGTCACTACCCAGTAAGTATATCTAGGAATAAGAACTCCTACCAACCTAATTTGTGCCTCTGAAATTCCTTTAAAATCCAATCTTTGGATATCTTTATTACCTGAGGCCGGTGCTTTTGCTGATCCCCATGTTGTTGCTGTTGTCATTTGTTGTTTGTTCCTTCGTAATTGAAATATATTTTGTCTTGTGTTATAGTTAATAATTTATTATTCACTATTTTGTTTTTATCTTCTACTATATCTAAGTTTATCCAGCTATTAGTATTTTTAATAGACCGATAACTTAGTAACTTTAAGTATTGTACTTTCTCTAACATAGAACATCCTGTAAATAGAAATTTACCATCAGTAATATAACTTTGAGGTTCTTTTGTTCTATATAGTATCTCGATTTGTTTGTAGTAATTTACCCTAACTAGCTTCCGTTTTGATAGGATATAAGGTATATCTAACAAGGGAAAGCATTTGTAACGAAAATCTAATAAATTATTTATTATGTAATTATTATACACCAAAATAGTACCAACCGCCAAAACAAAAATTGATGGAATGTGGTCTTCGGTAACTTCCTGAAGCTCAGAAAAATTAAAATAATACATTTTGCTAGTTAGGTTAAAATCTTATAGCTCTTAGATAAGTACCACCGGTATTCGATAGCTTGTTGCTTGGCTAATATATGATTCTGTAGCCAATAAGCTTGAACTAATGCTGGTTGTTTATCCGGGTGCTCTCTTTGTATTCTTCCTATTCTTTGCTCCAGTAATTGGAAATTCTTTCCTGTCGGTCCTGTCAGTACTAAAGTATCTAACATGTGAGCACTAAGACCTTCATCAAATATGGTAGTACTTAGTACGCATTTATATTTTGTACCTATACCGGATACTATTTCGTCTCTGTTTTTAGTTTTACCTATTAAAACAGCAGAAAATAATATTTTCTCTTGTAAATACTCTAACGCTTCGGTTCTAGCACCAATTAATAAACAAGTCCTACCATCTAATATTAGGTTATTGACGTTAGCCACAATCATATCTAAATAATCTATATTAGAATATATTTTACTTAGTGCTTTAGCCCAGTCCCTAGTAGGATTTAACACTTCAAATTTAAAAGGTACTTGTCTTATATCAATATCCGGTTTAATAAGGTCTCGATATTCTTCTGCTTCTACGAATAAACTACTAAAATAATCAGGAAATAACACATGCTTGCCGTCTCTTCTTGAAGGTGTAGCAGACATTCCGTTTTTATATCTAGCCGGAAATCTAGTAAGAGTATCGGCAAACAAATCAGCCCCACAGCGGTGGACTTCGTCCACAACTACTCTTCCGTAATTATTTTTTAACTCCTCTATTCTATTATTAACGCTTATATACAATCCTAATGTAATAGGCTTAGGATTAAATACGCCATCACCTATCATACCAGGCTCGTAATCCGTAAACTTTAAGAATAATTCTCTCCATTGATCCTGTAATAACTTAGTATGCATTAGAATCATAGTATGATCTCCTGCATCAGTTATTAATTTAACACCCCAAAAACTATTATGATTTATTATTCCATTAGATATATAGCAATGACTATCATCATCTACCTCTAAATCAGCTGTTTCTTGCCATCCTATATCTAATATTTCTGTTATAGGTGATGCAAAACAGTCTTCTAATTCTAAAAAGTTAATAGGTATATCTATATTTTTATCCCGCAATAGATGCAAAAATTCTGAGTATTTCTTTAAAGAGATTTCATTTTTTCTATAATTATTAAAAAATGAAGAGTAACCTTTTCCGTACAATTTATCACAACTTCTATAAAAATTATAAACTAATCTGTTTAAACCAACAAAATTACCTGTAGTTGTAGACCCGTTCGACTTAGCCTTCCAAATATCTAATAACTTTTGTTTTCTACTTAATTTAAAACCTATAATATCCCTAAACTTTTCACATTCATACTTAGAGTTAATATCAAGCATAAAAGTATCGCTACAAGCGGTGTGCTTTTGCTTAACTCTAGATATAATACCAAAATTTAATAATGTTTCAAATACCCAATATAATAGTTCTTTACTACTAGAACAATACTCTATTGTACCATCCTTATTGACGCACCCATCAGTATCAAATAGTCCTTGCAATAATTCTTTTGTTTGTTCTTTATTTAAAGAGCGTAATTTTTGGCATATCTCTTTATGTATGGATTTACACTGTAAATCATATTGTGTTACATATTTAGCATATAAACTTGAATTACTAAAATATATAGTCTCAGTATTGTTGCCGTTATCGTAATGAATGACAGATTGATTATTAACAGTGGCCCATTGTTTATAATAGTCTTTAAGCTCTTTATCATTAGAAGTGAAATAAAATTTATTTAATAACGTTAATCCACCGTCTCCAATTAATAAGCCTAATAAATAAGCATCTTCTTCTATTTTAATATTTCCAAATAAGTTGGTATTTCTTTTCCCTACCAATAAGTCTCCTATTTTTAGGTTTTTAGTAATTTTAAATTGTAAAGACTCGCCATCCCAAGTCAGTAAAGGGTGATCCTCTGTTACTTTATTAACTGTGTTTAATTGAGTTTTAACTGCAAAACACTGTTTTTTACCTGTAGAGTAAACATGTTTAACCAAAAATTGCCCTTTATGATTTATTATTTTTAGTGAATCATAAGAATTATTTAATAATTCTTTAAATTCTAAATATCCATGATTAGTAAGAATTTTACTAGTAGAAACCGAGCACTTACCCCAACCACATTTTGCTTTTAGAATACCTGAATCGTAGTTTTCTTCTTTAACAAACTGTTGTAGAGTTCTTTCCTGAGCTGGTTTTAAGGTAGCTTTAAATTGTACTTTTTGGCTTAATTTTAGGGAAACTCTTTTGTCCACTATGTTAGTAACATTTAAACGAGGCAAACATCCAATACCTAGGTACCAGTTATCTTCATCTTCTTGTAACGTAGTTACAAAACTATCATCTAAATGATAAACAAATTCACCTGTGATTTCTTTCTCACTGACGTATTCTTTTTTGATTTGTATTTTATCTGAGATTATTACTTCTGGTATTAATTTACTTAGCATCTAATCTTTTCCACCCCATTACGTTATATTTTAAGTAATCACCTATATTTGCAGCAACTTTACAGTTAACGACATCTTTACCGTAGGTAGTAACATGTTCTCCTTCTCCTACTTTTCTAGCTATTATAACAATTTGATCATAATTATATAACTCAGCTATTTCTTTTGCTGCTTTTATTGGTATATCTTTCATAAGCATTCTGTTATATTTCCATCATATTCTGTATTTATTTTATATATCTCCCAAGTATTGTCAATATATAATAATTTAAACCAGTAATATAATATATCCTCTTCTATGTTTTTAATAGAAAAAGGCATTTCAAAAGGATAAGTTATATTTTTAAACCAAATATATTTACCTCTAGTAATTTTTACCGGCTTTAGGCATTTAGACTTAAATTCTTCGCGCCTTTGTAAATTGTGCATAACACCAACGCAGTCAATACCCCACACACAACGCCTATCTAACATAATAAGTTCTTGAGTAGATTTAGCTGTAATCCTAAACTTAAATCTAGAATTCTTCAAATAGCTCTCTAGCCCTAGTAATTCATTTAAATAATCACTAGAGTTAGAGACTTTTACTATTTTTGATGTAGTTTGCTGTATTTTAGCTTTTATAGTATCAAATTCAATTGTTATTTCTGGAACATGATACATCCCGAAGAATGGGAATGTTATATAGCTAAATTTACTTCTTGAGATAGCGCTTGTTTTCAAGTATATCTTTGACCTCTACCACAGTTACTCTATCAGCATCTACACCTTTTAGCATAGCCCAGCTGGGTCCTACTTCGAAATCAACACCAATTGGACAATCTGGTATAGATAATCCTCTGTCTCTTTGTACAGCAGTCTTTATTATCTGGCACCAGACAGGTACTAGCTCTATTTTTACTTCTGCAACAATGCTATCATGCACTAAAGCGAAAGGTAAAATATCGTCCTGATAATTATTTGCTTCAATCCAATCCATTGCTTCAATAGAAGCTAGTAGATTAATGTCACTAGATGGGCTTTGTACCATAAAGTTAACGCCAGACCTAATAGCATGATTTCGTACACCACGACTGCTAGCTGTAGCTTCCATTAATCTTCTTTTTCTACCAAAATGGCTGTAGATGAATTGTTGATTTTCTATCTGACTATTACACTTATCAATAAATCTTTTTAAATCTTTTGCTTCTGCAAAGTATTTATTAATAAAGTCTTGCGCTTCTTGCATACTTACTTTAGCTGTTTCAGAAATTGTTCTGGCTCCTGCTTGATACATAATACCGAAGGTAATAGCTTTAGCCCATTGACGATGGTCAGGAAATTTATTTTTTACCTCTTCTGCGCTGCATGGTAAGTTAAAAATTTGTTTAGCAATATAGCTATGAAAATCTACTTGATCAATGAACGCCTTCTGTAAGAACTTATCATTCGATAATACTGCCGCAATATAAACTTCAGCAGTCTTTAAGTCGGCTTGTACAATTACGTACCCAGGTCTAGCTTTAAAGGCATTTTTAATGCTTGTGTCTTTGTTATCTACTTCCCTAGGTAAGTTTTGGTAGTTAAGATTACCAGAGCTAGAAAGTCTTCCGGAAGTAGTACCTTGTAGGTTGAAACTACTTCTTAACCTACCATCTTTATCTAAAGCCTCTAAGATAGCAGTGACATAAGTACCTAGTATCTTTTTAACTTTTCTTAGTTCCAATATCTTTTTAGGAAATGGGTGATCAAGAGCTGTTAAAACCTCTACGTCTGTACTAAAGTTACCTGTATCAGTTAGTTTAACTGGCGGTAATTTTAGGTAAGTAAATAGTAACTCACCAAGCTGCTTAACACTACCTGGGTTAAAATCTTTTTCGTTATCTAATTCAAATTGTTTAACAGCAGGATATTGCTTAATCTCTAGCATTAAAGTTTCAACGTCTTTAGTATATTTCCTATCTAAATCTAGTAGATAGTCAATATCAATAGGTCCGCCGTTTCGCTCCATCTTAGTTAGAGTTTTAACGCCAGGTATTAGAATAGTTTCATATACATTCTTTAATTTATCGTTACCTGAAACTAACGGTTTAAATTTACGATAAAGCTGCATAGATGCATCGCCATCCTTCATAGCATACTCACTAAGTATGTCTAAGGGTATTAAGCTAAAGCTAAAATCTGCTAGTAGTATTTTATTCTTGCGGCAATACTCTTTTTTGAAGTTATTTAGTGCTGTATCGTAATCACCTAAATCTGTAAACAGAATAGCTAAATCTTTAAGTCTATGAGTTCCAGGAGCCTCATTTAACATATAATGAAGAAGCATGGTATCTTCAATATCATCGAATTCCCAACCTAGTTGTTCTCTAGTAAAGTGCATATCGAATTTAGCATTATGAAATATTACTTTCTTCTGCTTGACTAATTTCTTTAGCTCTTCATTATATAATTTGATAACATCAATACTTACACAGTATCCCTCATGAATTTGTGTGCTAAAAATAACACACAGTATTTCTCCTGTTAAGTAGTTTAAACTACTAGTTTCTGTATCAATAACAAATTCAGGCACACTCCATAGTTTAGCTAAGATAGGTTCAAAACCTTCTTTAGTATTAATATACTGATAATCCTTGTCATTACTGACGATTTTTAGTTCGCCTTTTTGTGCTTGGGCAATAGTTTTTAATGCCTTAGATATTAATGGGGCATTTTGTGGCTTAATAAGTACGATGTTAGGATTCATAAGAGGGATGTATTTTCCCTCTACTTGCAGCCCATTATACTTTGTAACATTAGTAAGCTTACAAATATGCTTTAAGCTTTCAGCGCCTACTGGTACTACAATATCAAAAGCATCTAATTTAGTAAAATCTAAAGTAATATCTTTCTTTAGTATTCTATCTTTTTTGACGTCAGATAGATATAATACATCAAAGTCTTTTAAGCTTGGCTCAAATTTGTTTATTAGTAAGTGTGCTGGTGTTTCTGTTGGGCATGAAAATACAAATGCTACTGTTTTATCAGTCATTTTTTGTTGGTTCTCCTATTAAATATTTTAATTCGTGGTATGAGTATGTTTTAGGGTCTCTATTTAAGTCTAGTTCTACTCTTTGGCAGTTAATTTTTACTCTTTTGCATAGAAACTCAATACGGTCAGCAGCTCTTTGCCCTGCGACGTCTCCATCCATTAATGGTATAATATTAGCTATACCATAATTTTTTAATATCTCAGCTTTAGTAAGGTTAAATCCGTTAGTACCAAAAATACATAGTACATTTAAATAACCTAATTCTCTAAGATATAAACAATCTAGTAGACCTTCTACTAAAATTGCTGTTCCATTCTTTTGGAATTTGTCTAAAGGATATAACATGTCTAACATATCAAGACCTTTAGGGTAACGAGTCCACTTGCTTTTACTATCGTCATTATTCAACAACAAACGACCTTCGATAAATCGTAATCTATCAAAATGGTACATAGGGAAACATAAATACCCTTTTAAATTGTACTTATCTGTTGTAAAACAACCTAATTGAGTAATCGTTGCTTGGTCTATCATACGATAAGGATGCTTATAAGGTATAGCATCATCTGGAATTGTTATGAGTTTTTGCTTATCTCGTATTTTTTCTAACTTCTCATAAACAATATTACGTTTAATTTGAATATCACCTTTAGCAGTATTTAAAGGTGTGTGAACTCCAATACTAACTAAGTACTTATTTATTCCACCTTTAAAACCACAAGACCAGCACTGAAACAGGTTCTTCTGTAGATTAAAACTTAAGCTAGGATTTTTATCTTCATGTTCTCCGGATGTACAAAACAATAATACCTCATGTGGGTTATTAGTAGTCTTGTAAATAACATCTTTTTGATCCAGTAATTCTATTAATTCGTGACTCATGTTATTAGTATATCCGTTGCATTCTCTTTATTGTTATTATCATCGCTACCATATTTCTCACCTGGTAGTAATTGTGAGTTATGCAGCTGACCAGAGGGATAAACCCTAACTGTTGGCCAATGTATACCAATATCAAAAGTTAATGGGCGACCATTTCTAATTTTAGATGTATACATCTTTAATAGACTAATAGTATCTGGAGATTGATTTTCTTGTTCTTGCTGATCTTGTGGCATGAAAATAATACTCTTATCTGCAGAGTCTAGAATACCTTTAGCAAATCTAGCTTCCCCATCTTCCGCGATTTGATACGGACTCATAACAGTTTGATTATATTTACGAGCTGATACTTTTAAGTTATCAGCTATAATAATCTGACTTTGCCAATTAATACGGTCAGGAATTTCGACAATATTTAAGTAGTCTACTACAGACATGCTATAGTTTTCGTGCTCAGAGCTAAACTTCCTTTGATAATGGTCAAACCTACTAAGACTTAATTTTGTATCATCTACAATGTAGAATCTGTTTTTCTTTTTAGGAATCTTCTTTATTTGTTTATCAAATTCTTTATATTCTCCATTAGTTTGGAAATCATATAGTAATTCTTGTGCAGAAATAGTATCTTCATACCAAAACTTTAGTCGTGCTTCTGCTAACTTCATTTTCTCTTGGACTGAAGTTTGACTCTTATACAAGTGTAGGAAGGGAACACCAGACACACTGCTCATTAATCGATCATAGACTTCTTTATACCTCATTTCGATAGAGAATAAAGCTACTGTATGGCCTTGCTCATAGCGTGTTCGTAGTGCATTTAGGCTAATAATAGATTTACCACTACCTCTGCGTCCACCCAATAAAACTAATTCTTGCAAGGCGAATCCACCATTAACACTATCCCACTCATTACTTAATCCAGAAGGATAAATAATGAATGTTTCAGCATCGGGGAAACTTTCAATATCTGCTACATCAAACAGTTCATCTTGTCTGGGTAAGGAATTATTCAAATCTAATTGAATATTACCTATCATATCTACTATTTCACCCGTCTCTAGGTTGTCATAGTCTGTTAATAGAGTATCTAAGCCATCTAATACATGACGTTTTGTGTAGTTTTCCTCTAATTGACGACAAAGAAAAGAGTCATCTAATACTAAGTTTTCATACTCAGGGTCTAAAACGTACTTTTGGAAGTAGTTATCTACTACAATATCTTTCTTTAAATTAGTAAATTCATCTAATGAGCATAAGCTTTGAGTGGCTGTATAGTAATTTTCAATCTTCTTAAATAACGCTAAGTTATAGCCAGTAAAAAATGAGGCGCTTAACTTAGAAAATAACTCTGTGTTAGCGTTTTTTAGTATTTTATATAATGTATAACTTTCAATTTCTATCATTTAACCCCAATTGCCTTCATTTTTCCTAAAACATTTTTCTAGGATGTTTGTTACCCAAATTTTTGCCTTCTCTTCTAATTTTTTTACTGCTACTTCGTATATCATATCCCCAAAGTATAAATCAGCTTGATCTTTTAATATTTTCTTTTGTATTCCATACTCAACATACTGTTCCGGGGTATCTAAAGTAGGTGCACTAGTTATTTCTACTGGTTCTACTAGTTTTTGCTCTACAGCTTCTTCTGCTGTTTTCCAATCAGAAGCTTCTACATAAGAAACTGCTGTTACTTTAAATTTCATATTCTATATAAATCCCCTCGTTTGCAGAAGCCATAGTAATCGTCCCCTTCTGCGTTTTGTACCTTTACTCTATAAAATTCTTGACCTTCTTTAATTAAAGTATTCTCTATATTTTTAATCATAGCTTCTACACTAGGTAATAGACCCATGTTTGTACCATCAGCTAAATTCCAATACACTGAAAAACTAACGCCTTCTATACTTTCATCCCCTAAATAAGGATTATCTACTGTAGTTATATAACCATCTTTTAAGTATTCTACATACTCTTCATCATATTTACGACTAACTTTACATTTAGCTTTATGTATTTTAGAAAAAACTGTATCACCAACAGCAAAAGCCGCATCTAGATCTTGGTGAATATGATCGACAAGAACTTTACTTCTAGACTTAATAGGCACCTGATGTTTGATTAAAATATTTTTTACTTTAGCTGCAGATATAAAGAATTCTTCCGCAACCTTGGCCATACTATTAACTTCTAGATACTTTTTAACAATCAGCTTTTCTTCTTCTTCACTAAAAACTTTTTTCTTGTTAATCTTTTTTTGTTCCTCTTGTCTTACTAGTTCGGCTTGAAAATCGTTTAATATTTTAGCTAATTTAGTAGTATTGTAAGACATTTTTAGAAATTCACAAATGCTTTTCTTGGTTTTGCCGGAATTTTGCATCCATTTAGCTACGCGTAAGTCAGCCTCCTGAATACCTTGTATTATGATACTCATAAAAATTTAAATCCTTTCTTATAAATATCCATTGTGCTGATGATTAGGCAATTTCTATTATGCAATTTATTAAATAATACTTTTTCTTCTATTCTTGAAGGAAACAATCCTCCAGTTAATTCTATAAATAGATCTTTTTCAGGAAGGTAAAAATCGTAGAACCAACCATTACCATACGGTTTTTCATATTCATAAATGTATCTATTGTATAAATAGTTATTTACAAAATAGGCTTCTGCTCCAGACATGTATAAAATATTATCATTACCTAATGTTCTAGTACCAAACCCATTGTTATAATTAGGTATAAATCCAGCAGCTGCTATAGCGTCATTCCATGTTTCAAAATATTCTGTGACAGTACTTTTACTAGGATTACTTTTAAATTCTATAGCTTGTGGAATTCTGCCGTTTCTGCTAACAAAACTTTGTATCGCCTGTATAATTTTAGCTTGACTCCAATCTCTTAGATGAGGAGTAATAAAACCTGCTTCTTCTAATGCATTATTCCAAGACCCAAAATACTTACTATAAGTAGTATCTTTAGGGTATCCTAGTAGTTCATCAAAATCACTACCAATAGGAATTTTAGAAAATAATTTGTAATAAGTATGTAGTATACACAACAATTCTACATCAGACCAGTTAACACTAGTATTAGCGTCAACGATGAAACCCCTTTCAGTAAATTTGGATTTAATGTGCGTTAAAGTTCTAGTAAGGTTTGGATATAAATATCTTATATAATTAGATGAGTATCCTTTTTGAAAAACACTAACATGTATACTACCTTGTGTAGAATCAAAAACATAAGAGTTATCTTTATTACTAATACAATCTCTAGCATGACTACTAACCCCCTTCCATGAGGTGAAAAGGCGTTTATTATTGTTGTAACTATTATTACAATATGGACATAAAAATTGCGTGTTAATATTTTTTAACATTGTATGAGTATTATACAATATAAAAATACAACACGCAAATCATTTTTTAGAGAGTTTGCTTAAATCGGATTCCTATTGCTTTGAGTAGCAATTTTCTGATTGTCATAGATAGTTATAGTTATATTTGAATCTATAAAGACTTTTTCTATTATGTTTGAAACTATATTCCAATCTCCACCACCTAATCCGCATCCTATCTTAGGCATAGCAAAAGAATCTATTTCACTATCAACGCAAAAACTTTTCACCTCTAGTAGACACTTCTCAATAGCGTTATAATCACAGTACTGTGTATTAGGAACTCTGCCGTAATACTCTTGAGTCATACAATTACCAATATATTTAAGAGTCACAGGATCCGTACGTGTAACAAATATAACTGTTCCTAATTCTAATTTGTTATCGTTTCCTATATATGTAGCTCTGTATGAACCAAAAGCTCGAGGGAACCTATTTCTTATAGCTAGAGCTACCCCTGACCCCATTACTCCCTGACAATTACAACCGTGAATTATTAAAGGTTCTGGTGCTGTAATAATATTATCTGATTTGTATTCTATTTTCATCTTATTTCCTATTCTTTAGGTACAAAAAAAGCGGCGTTTCCGCCGCTTAGTTTGTGTCCTAAACTTAGTTTAGGCTGCTTTTTTTGGTGTGTAGTTCTTAGCAGCTACGTTACGACGTGATAGAGCGGTTTTAACGCCACGTACAGTCTTAACTTCACCACCTTTGGAGTAGTGCTCTACTAGCTCTTCGACAGTCATAGTTGCTGCAATATCAGCTAGGCCAGGGTAAGAACCACCCTCGGTAGGAGCCTTTTTGTTCTTCTGTGGGGCTTTTAGGTCCATAGATAGAAGTTTTCCACGCATAGAGTTTACTGGCTTACCAAGTGCCTCTGCGATTTCCTCAAGGTACTTACCTTGGCCGTGTAGGGCAGTGATTTTTGCCTCTTCTGCATCTGTGTAGGTACGCTCTTTAGCTTTCTTCTCTGTTTTCTTAACATGAGATGTTAGCTCAAGGGCTAGGGCCTTGCCCATAACCTGACGGGAAGTAAACTTACCGTTAGCAAATCCTTTAGAGATTTCCTCGGCGTTTAGCTCACCGCTGTTAGAAGTTACGAAAGCACGGAATGCTTCAGTCTCTTCTGCTGTGAATTTAGGAGCTTCTACTTTAGAAGGTACTTCTAAATTCTGGCTACGTAGCTTAGCTGCTACGCTACGACGGTTAAACCCGAACTCATTTACTAGAGACTCGATTTTCTCTTCGGTTACGCCATCAGAGCATACCTCTAGCATACGTGCAACCATTTCATCAGTATATTTGTAGTTTGACATTTGTTTTCTTGTTTCCTTTTTTAATTATAAAGAATGAAAAAACTGTTTCTTCATTCACTTTATTTTATGAGTATAGCTTAATTTTTTGCAGGGGGCAATTAAATTCTTGCTAAAAGTGGGAGTATTGCCTCTAACTTTTGCTTTTATATAATTCCTTCTAACACGTCTGTTTTATTATCAAAATAGTTAACAATTTTTGTTCCATATTTTGCTGCTTGAGTAGTTTTGCTTGATGATTCTCTACCGTCTGTAATCAAAGCATAAGTACTTTTTGTTACTGTGTTACGAACCTCGTAACCCTTTTCTTCTAGAATTGAAGTTAATTCATTCCTAGTCATATCTAATTTGCCGGTAATGCAAATTACTTTTTTCTCTACCCCTATATTAGTATTAAGAGTAGCCTCTAGCTGAACAGGTAGTTTTTGTACCCACTCAGAATTTTCGTCGAACCAGATTAATATTTTATCTGTAATCTTAGGTCCTATTTTATCAATTTTTTCATACTCAATAGTATAAAGGTCTTGGAACTTAGGTATTTTAGCAATAATCTTTTTAGCTAAAGATAATCCAACACTAGGAATACCTAAACCAGCTAATACTTTTTCGTAGGATTTACTTTTACTGTATTCAATCTCTTGAGCTATTTTATCTCCATTAACTCCAAGTATAGTCCAATCTCTATCTTTGTAGAGGTCACTAATACTAGTAAGATTTAACTTTGAAATAGAAGCTGGACCTAACCCCTGAATGTCCATATGAGAGACGTAATTTAATATTACTTTCTCGATATTGACACTATTATCCGTTACGAATAATTTAGGCCCAACTCTTTTAACTTTAGCCCCTATACTTTCTTCTGCTTCTTTATCTGTAATCTTAACTCGGATAGGGGACTCTTCAATAGTGCGGAGATATTTTGGAATAATCTCACCTGCACGTTCAATTTCTATTTTATCGCCTAAACAAATATCGTTATCTTCGATAAATGCTATGTTATGCAAGGTTAGTCTAGAGACCGTAGCCCCACCCAAAACTACCGGATTAACAATACCAGTAGGGTTAACTGTACCTGTTCTGCCTATTGCCCAAATAATATCTGTTAAGATAGTTTGTGCTGTTTCTATTTCTCTAGTTTTTAGCGCAATAGCAAACTTTGGATACTTAGAAGTATAACCTAATTTTTGGCAAGTAGCAAAATCATTTATACGAAATACGGTACCATCAGAAGGAATATTTTTAACTAACTCTTCATCTAGTACTGTTGAAAATTGTTTATTTAGTAGCTGTAGGCGATCAATATAATTATTATAAACACCTAATACATCATGAGCAATAAATACAATTTCCCTAAATTTAAATTCCGCAACACTGTCTAGGCCCATAGCGCCTGCTACATAGTTTCTATAGTTATCTGGTTTTAGAAACGTAACACATTCCCCAACCACAGATATAGTATCTGAATCAGATAATAAATAAGCATCTAAGCAAGAGTCTTTGTATTTGGGAAGAAATAAATGTGTAACATCTTCTCCGTACTCACCATTTCCTCTAGTAATAGCTTTTACAAATGTTCTTTGCCCTAAAGATTTACTATTACGAAAAATTAAGGCTACACAAGCTCCATCTAGTTTTCTAGTTTTTACATCAAAAATAGTCTTGATTGTGTTTGCGTCGTAAGTCTTTTCAAGACTATATAAACGGTGAGGATGCTTAACTTTACCAGCTGAGTGCCCTACTCTATTAGTAGGGCTATCCCAATCTTTAAAACCTTGTTTTTTTTCAGCTTCAACTAAAGAATCATATAACTTATCATACTCTGCGTCTGATATCTCTGTCTTAGCCTTATCGTAATATAATTCATTATGATATAGCACAGCATTTTTTAATTCATTATAATTCATCTTACTATTATATAGTAGTTAAGTCCACTTGGCAAGAACTAATTTTGCGTAAGTCTCTAGATTTTCTAGTGAGCCGACATTGCTATATACGCCATCCCACTCAGAGAAATCATCTAAGTCTGTTTCAGAAATATGGGTTAAATCTCTCTTACTATTTTCCCTAATTTTAGCAGGGTCACCATTAATTCTTAATACAATACCGTCTCTTTCTTTAATTGCATATGCTTCGTTTTTAAATCTTAAATCTTTGATTAACCACTGACTGGTAGGCTTTAAGTCTGCAAACAAGGATATAATCCAGGTTTTATCATGTAAACCTACACGAGCGGCATCGGTACCTAACTTCTGTTGAAATTCTCCGATAGTCATATCCCACTCAGGTAAAAATACATTCTTACCTTCTTGAGTGTACCAAAGTTCTACTGCCGTTCCTGTGAGGTATGCTCCAGTTTTTTTAATCTTCTCTGCAAAAGATTTTTTCTCAAAAGGTGCGTGCTTCATTATAAAATCTGCTAGAGTATCTTTACCTGACCCTATTTTACCTGAAATACCAATTAAAATCATATTTTTATATCTTTCCAAGTTTTATTTAATCTAATATCTGCTATAGTTCTGAAACTTACCGAAAATTTCTCTGCCCAATAAGTATCAAATTTTCTCTTATCTCCTACTTTACTAAACTGTGTATCTATAAGAGATTTTTTAATTTCTAATACTTTTTCCTTATTTAATTTAGTATTTTTACTATAATTCCTAGAATCTAGGGCATTTTCAGATTTGGTACCTTCTATTAAATGGTCGGGATTTATGCAGCTACGATTATTACAAGTGTGCCTCGTGATATCTAATTCATCATAATTCTTATTAAGTTTATCTGCTAATATTAATCTATGTAATAAATATACTGTGTAATCATATTGTATATATAAATATCCATCTTTTGATGGTTTTAGTAAGTTAGAGATATAACAATTTGATTCTTGTATTGTATTATTAATATAAAAATTAACACGTTCTTTAATAGTTTTTAGTTTCTGAATCTGTCCACCTAAAACCCTATTATTTATTGGCTTATAGTTAGAATTACGAATGGCGGTGTCTGTTGAATTATCTGAATGAGTGCCAAGTTCTAAATGTTCAGGATTACAGCATTTACGGTTATCGCATTTGTGTCTAACTAGCAATAGTTCTGAAGGTTCTCCATATTTTAATTCATAAGATAATCTATGTACTAAATATTGTTGTCCTAAGTATCCTATTGCGCCATACCCATTAGTTAATGCTTTATTCCAATTCCAACATTTATTTCTATCAATAATGCAATTAGACTTTATCCAATCTAAAGTTAATTGTTCTTTTCTAAGAATATGCGGCTCATTACAATAATCTCTAAATAAATTATAGGAATTGAATAGGTTGTACAAAGAACTAGAACTACAAGGGAATCCTTTTTTTATTAGCCAATCATCAACAGTTGGGAACTTTCCTGTCTCTTCTTTGATTTTTAATGCGTAGTCTAGGCAAATTTCTTTTGTAATCATGTTAATATATTAACATAAAAAACAGTAATTGTCAAAAATAGATATTTATAATTTTGAACTTAACAATTTCTTTTCCATAGCTTCTACCAAAATAATAAGATTCTCTTTCTTAGTTAAATTGAAGCCTGATAATTCTATATCTAAAGCTCTCTCTAATCTAGTAATCAAAGACTTAACTGTATTATGTGTCTTTAAAGGTTCTTTCTCCGGTTTAATATATATCTTCATTTGCACTAATTTAGATATAATACTTCGATGATTCTTTCCTTCAAACTCATTTGCTAAAAGTAAAGGGTCTATTATTCCTTGCACTTCATACAAATCTTGTAATTTGTTTTCTTCTTCCGTACTCCAATTTTTATTCTTGTTGCTCATTATTATCCTCAAATGGAAACGATAATTGCCTTATGTCTGGCAAATTCTGTTCCGCTAATTGCTGACTTATTCTTTGTAAGCCCTCAATAATATAATCTACGTGGGGTTCTAACACCGATACCCCTTTAATTCTATAAAAAAAATCACCGTCAGGGTCGTATTGCTTTAAAGATATATGTATATAGTTTGTACCTCTAAACTCATTCATTTCTACGAATAGATAATTATCTTTTATAGGGTCTCTATATAAAGGCTGACTCATAATGAAAAACTACTACCACAGGAACAGCTAGATTTAGCGTCTGGATTTATAAATACTAACTTCTTATAACCTAACTCATCTTGTAAATCTATTTTACAATTACCTAACATTTCTATGCTATAATCATCTATTAATAAGTTGTCTAATACTAAGGTAGAGTTATTTATTATTTTATCTATGAATTCTATACTATACTGTAAGCCATTACAGCCGCCACTTAAAATACTTAAAAAACAGTATTTCTTAGCTTGATCTTCTAAAGCACTTTGAATAAATATTCTAGCTTTTATGCTTACTGTTATCATTGATTCTACAAACTTCTGTTTTTAGACTTAATTCAATTAGCTGCTCTGCTAATATTTCCGATGCTGCTTTCCAAGTCCATAGTTTAGCATTACTGACTGTATCTAATATTTTTTGCCTTTCGTGATGATAATATACAAAACGCATTTTACCTGCTAAATCGTCTACCATTACTTCTGGCACCCAAAAATGCGACCCCATATTAGTATAGCTATCTCCTGGTTTACCTATAAAATACTTAGGGTCATTAGCATCTATTATCTGTTGTCTAGCATTTAATTTTATACCACAAGCTTCATTAACAAAATCATTAGCTGCTCCTATACCAGTTACCATAGGTAGGGCACCACAAGCCATTGCTTCTTGGATATGCATACCAAAACCTTCTCCTCGATAAGGGTGTACTAAAATGTCTGTATTTTTATATATACCAGCCATTTCTTCTTCGCTTAATGACTCATCGTTATATACTATTTTAGCACAACCACTTTTATATTGAAGTTGAATTAAGTTTTCTAATATATTAGTCTGACCATAAATCTGTGGTGTATCTTTAATAAACAGAACAGCATTATCAGCTTTAACAAAAGCTTTATGCCATGCTTGAAATAATATATCAATACCTTTTCTATGTTGAGCACTTCCTACATAAGTAAATATAAATTTAGATGAATCTAATAAGTTAGTTTTTAAAGGCGCATCATTAAATATTAGAGGGTCGTATCCATTAGGTACAACTTTTATTTTTCTGGGATTAATACCTGAATTAATATAAACATCAGATACCCAAGTACTAGGCACAAATACTGCATCAGCAAACTCTTGGAATAAATCTTTCCACTCTAAGGGCATACGATTATATTCCCATGGCTGAATGAATACTACTTTAGTGTTATTATCTTTAGGCCAAGTTAGCATAGGTGGGTATGAGTGTCTTAATTCTATATCACATTTTTCTTTGCCTGTGTTTATATAAGGCTTAAGAGCTACCAATTCGTCTTTATTAACTTTCCACTCTGGGTTAAATTTATCTAAAGGTACTATATTAATATTGAATCTTTTATCTTTAATTAGTTGCAGACATAGTTTTCTACTAACTATAGCTAAACTGTGGTTATCATATATTTTTGTTAGAAATCTAATGTATATCATTTAGTATATTAATCCTGCTTCCATATTCGCCGCATTAAAGAATTGATCTTTAGGAACTACCACTAATTTAGGCCATTGATTTTGCCCATACCCTGAACTCTTAAAATTAGTTATAGCTGTATAATTACTAAGATTGGCTATTTTCCAATTATTAAAGAAAGGATCACCTTTAGTTTTATCACTGTGTCCAAAGTTGTTTAACTTAATATTAAGCTTTTCCTCTGAACGACAAAAACTCCAATGAATAACTGCTAGAGGAGACTTAATAACTCTCTTATTATTTGTCCATCTACAATAAGTAAACGTATTCTCCTTTGAAGTAACAAACCCTTGTGTATCTCCACTAAACCACCTGTTATCATTGTTAGCGATAACTAAGAATTCTTTTTCAAACTCTTTAAAAGGCAGAAACCAAGTAAAGGCTATATCTACTTTATGTCTATAGGGGGCGATAAGAGGGCACCAATCGTTAAAGAAAGTTTTGGCATTGACTAATACTTCATCAGCATCTATACTAAAAATCCAATCGTGTTCGCATTGTTCTTTTAGGAAATTACGCTCACTATTGTCATTTTCAATAGGTACTTTACTTTCGTGGAAGTTACCTTCCACTACTCGTATTTTATCTTCTGTATCTATCTTTTTTAGATCTGCCCATAATTTATCTTCGTTAAAAGTAAATTTATTATTACTCCAGGTAATACGGTCTTTGTCTAAACCTAGTATAATTTCATCGACATATGGGTAGTATGATTTTATACTACTCGGTAAATATTCTGCGTCATAAGATATTAAACTTATAACTGATTTAGGTATTAATTGATTTGTCATTATTTAGTAATATCTTTCTTAGTTACTACATAGCAACCTAAGCCACCCCACCAATGTTGACCATTAGCTAAGCTGTCAGACCCTTTACTTTGTAAACTATCTAAGTTCATATTTTTAGCTTCTATCCAATCAGCATATAACTTTTTAATTCTATCTTCCATATGTAATTCTGCTAGTATAATAGAAGTAACGCCTAATAAAGGATAGATAGAATTTAGTATAGCAATTAACTCACCGTCTGTAACTCCAGGTACTGGTTGAATGTGGATTACATTAATAGGCTCTGGAATATCTGATTTCTTTAGGTCTAACCAGTTTTTACTTATTAACTTAGCATTATTTATCTTATATGACTTTAGATTGGCCTCAGCCGCCATCTTAACGTTTTCCCAAGGGATAATAGTTTTTTTATCTTCTTTGTATCGAATAGCAGGATGATCTATAGGAGAATAATGCCAATTATCTACACCATAAGCTTTAATCTCAGGATTGTTCCACAGAGCACAAGTCAAAGACGCCCCTCTATATACTCCTAATTCTACATAAACTAATTTACCATTAGACAGTAAAGAATTTAAAAAGTGTTTTGTTCGTAGACCTGTTAAACCATAAAGCTCTAACATTCTTTGGTGTTCTTGTAGCTTAGAGCTTCTTTTTTCACCTACATCTAAAGCTGTTTCTATAATTTTACCATAATACTTGTCGTTTGTCATTTTATACCTTTATATCTATAGTTTTATAAAGAGGGGAATCTTTCCACTTGTTTTGTAATTTAATTAAATTACGCTGCTCTTTACGAACCATTTCTTCGGTTCTAATTCTTTTTACATCTTTACTTTCATAATGTAACAAAGTAGCAGGAGTTTGATATATTTTATAACCTGCTTTTCTTACTTCTAAGGAATAATCAACATCCCTATTATAAGACCACTCATACATAGGATCAAAATTTCCTATCTTATTTAGTACTTCTCTTTTAATATATATTCCACCAAATGTAGCCCAAGCTACTTCTCGTACGCAATCATACTGACCTTCGTCTAATTCTAACTCTTTGGATATTTTATTATTATCTAAATTTAATCCTGACCCAAAGTGGTCTGGTATTCCTTGTTCTGTAAATCTTCCGCCTGCATATTGTATAATAAACTTTTCATTATGCTTAGCTGGGTATAATAATTTACATCCTAATATACCTGCTTCTTTATATTGTTGCGCATACAAACATAACTTAGTGTACCAATCATTGTTTAAATCATTTTCCATAGGTAACATGTCCGCATGTAAAATAATTATGTCAGTATCAATCTTATTCCACAATTTTTGATACATTAAATCAGGTCCAATACGTTCTACGTCCTGTTCTATAATATAATCAATGAAAGTATTATTTAATGCGTCTAATAAAGGTTGTATTTCTTCTCTGAATATATAAGGTAAAATTACTGTTGGGCTATTCATTTACTATAATTGGTCCATTTTTTTCGAAATCTAAACTAGGATCTAACGCTAAAGGCAACAACCATTTTAAGTTATAAATACTGTTTGTATTAATCGCTGCAGAAAAACCAAAGCAACATACTTCTTCGTCTGTGTTAGTCCTAACGTAGCCGTAATGTTTTAAATCTAAGTCATGTAAATAGAAAAAATGTACTATACCATCTTTCCAACCATATGTACAAAACTCTGTCCATTCGTATGGCTCTGTTAAAGCACTAGTTTCTTCAAAAAATTCTCTAGACATAGCAGCATAGTGATCGAGGTCATAGGATTCTATTTTTCCACCTATACCGTTATATCTACCTTTTTGCCATTCTGGTTTATTCTTTTTTATTAGCCAAACATTATGCTCTTTGTCAAACATAAATCCAACTACATAATTCACAATTTTCATTATTTTGTTCCCATCGCTGCAAAGCTGTAAGCTAAATCACACTCTGACACGAATACGTTTTTGTAACCTAATTCTTGTAGTATTTCTCTCATTTGTTCAGGGTAAAACTGATGGTAATGTACTGCAGAGTTCATCTTAATATGTGGTCTCCAGTGTTTGCACTTATAATGTGGAAGATATAGAAATAATGTTCCGCCTGTCTTAATGCACTCAGTCCAATAGCGTAAAGCTTTCATGTAATCTGGTAAATGCTCTAAACAATGAGAACTAAAAATATAGTCCCACCTAGACTCACCCATAGAGTTACCAGGTAAATTATACGCATCCCACTCATTTATTTTTGGATCAATACCGAAAGAACCAGGTAATTTCCAATCTTCTTGGCCACAACCAATGTCAAGCCCTAAACCCTCACAAACTTTAGTAGCAATTGGAAAAATATATTGGGCATGGAATCCTTCAGAAATATACTGAGGAACTTCTTGTCCATCATAGTTTATTGTATCTATTGCCATACCATTCCTCGAACTTATTAATTAATACGTCAGCTGTTACACTATATACACAAGATTTACCACTTTTTGTATAAGGACAATTATTGGGCCAAAAACCAAACTCTGTTGGTGGGTTTCCCCATGATTGCTGATTATCCTCAGGTTTAAATTGAATACATTTAAAATCACCACAATGTAATTCTGATTGTAGATATACTTTTACTGATTTATGATACCCAGAATGATACCATTCAGGTGAATCATACTGTGTAGGAAAAACGCTACTAATATTAATAGTATCAACATTAAAACCAGCTGCTGCGTGTATTAAAGAACCCATTGGGCTTATTAACAAATCACATGTTTTTAGTCTTTGAAGTTGTTCCCAATAACTAGTTGAGACTGTGTCTACTCCAAATCTTTCTATCTTTATATTATACTTGTTTGATAACATGTAAGCAAGAAATTTCTTATATTCTTCTTCATTACCCCATTTTCGTAAAAAATCTAAATCGCCAGCTAAACCTATAGTAGGCACAAAATTATTTTTAGTTAATTCTCCACCATAAAAATAAGTTTCTGTATTTATAGGGTCTTTAATGTCAAACATATCATAAAAAGGTTTTAATTGACTTTTTACTATACCTAACTGAGAACTCCAACCTTGGATTACTATTACCTTATCAGCTCTCTTTAATGGTCCTATATACATACCATTTTCTATTAACCCAACAGATTTTACATAAGGCTGCCTACTAATAATGTTTACCATATCAGCTGTAGCATTAATATTATTTTCTGCTGTAGTTAAAGTTAGTTCTTTTCTAAAAGCAAAATGGACTTCTAAATCTGGTTTGTATTTATTAGCTATAGTCGCTATATGAGTAGATAATAGTATGTCTCCAAAGCTCTGAAGATTAACTACTAATAGTGTGTCTAATGTCATAGTCTTTAAGGGTTCTCTCTACAGAGGCTAAACTTCTACCAAATAGTTCATGCTGCCAAGTACTTGGAATTTTAGAAGAACTTATTTCCAAAGGTAGTGCGTATTTAAATTCCTTAGTTCCATTTAATACTATAAATTCATGAATATCATCAATAATAGTCTCTAATGTCTTAGTAGATTCGTAGTTCAACACAGTTTTAGATAATGTAGCGTCACAGTAAGCTTCTTTAACTTCTTGTGCTCTAGGGTTTAAGTATATTATTTTACAAGTAGGATTAATAGTTTCGACTATTAATTCTGCTAAGTATTTGATTGTTACATGATTTCCGTCTGGACCTATGTTAAATATTTTTTGTTCTGGTTGTAATTCTACTAAGTTATTGATACAAGCAACACAGTCATCCACGTGAGAAAAACTCCTCTGTTGTGTTCCATCGCCATAAATAAATATAGGGTAGCCTAGAATTGCTTGATGAATCATAATACTTAATACATTACGATAAGGGTCATTGTATACTTGATGTGCTCCACACACATTGTGTGGAACTACTGTATAATATTTAAATTCAGGGTATATATCAGCTAATAAAGCTAATTGATCTTCTGATTGTAACTTAGCTAATCCATAAGGGTCAACAGGTAAGCAGGCCATGTCCTCTTTGAAAGGGGGTACTGCCATCCCGTATCTAGCCATACTACTACAGTTAATAAACAGCTTGGCTTTATTATCAATAGCTAATGAAGCCATTTTTACTGTAGAGTCAAATATACTATTAGTGATAACATGCGGACTAATTACCGATAAACCTTCATGAGCTAAAGCTGCGGTATGTATGACTAAATCAAATGGCACAGGAGCGTTTGTATGGTACGAATTGTAAGAGGCTGCGGCGAAACTGTCAGCAAAGTTTATATCTAAAATATCAATATTATCCCATTTAATAGCTTTAGGGACATTGTCTTTATACCCCCCAATTAGGCTATCGCATCCTGTAACTTTCCAACCTTTCTTAAGATAGAATTTAGCTAGAGAGGATCCTATTAATCCTGCTATTCCTGTAATGTAAACTGATTTCATGTTATATCTAACTCCTCTAATCTTTTATCAATAGGAAAGTAGGGAGTATGATGCATAGCTGTTAAATGTGTAGCCACACCTGGGATAGGGCTAATACATGGGGCTGTTTTGAAGATTTCTTCAAATACTTTGTCATTACTTGTAGGTGCTGCCTCTTTTAGTAAATCTATAACTGACTGCCAACGGTTTCCTGCCGCTCCTATTGTCATCGTACAACTATTAATAGTTCTCCAGTGGCATGTATTACCTAGTATTACTTGGCACATTTCTGCTTTATCTCTATACCTATCGGGGTAGTCGTAAAATACAAAAAATCCGTCATAAAGCCCTTCTAAGGACCTGACGGTTTCTAATGCGTTAGATTTAAATAAATAGTCGTCTTCAATTAAAAGATGCAAACCAAAATTGGTCGCAATTCTCTTTTCTAGTTCTTCTACTAGTACAACAGTATGTAAATGATTTGAAAAATCATGTTTGGGAACTTCTACGTAATCAATCAATCCTGTTGTAACTTGTTTATCCATCCACTCTAAAGTTTCTTTTGATACTTCGTCGTGAATAATTAAAACAGCGTCTCTATCTGTTAGTTGGTTAGCCAAGCTAGCCCAACTCTTACGTAAGATTGTTTTTTTGCTATAATCTTTATATCTATCTACATGAGATATGGTTGATTCTTTCTCACAAGCCCTAAAGTACAATTGCATTTAAATTAAAATAAGCTCCAATCAAAAAATTCTGAAGAGTAAGGGCAGTATTTCTACTGCCCTTCTCGGTTATACCTGTTTACAATAGTTAGCAAACGGGCTTGGTAGTGCTGTTGACTTCGCCGGCGCAACAACTATGCCTAGAGCTTGTAGCTCTTTTCTTGTTTTATAGTATAGTGCCATAGTAACAAAAGGAGAAATTTCCCAATTTAAATGTACAGTTTGTACTTTAGATTCTTTTGCCACTCCCATTCCAGTTCCTACGGACCTAGTAGTTCCTTTAGCTAACTTCATGGTAGTAGATCCCACTGCATTCATACCATTTGTATAACTGCAATTAACTGATCCAAAAGAAGAGTCAGCCATACCTGCTGCTCCTAAATAATGACCATTTGGAATTACATTCCAACTATAATAACTCTGATGAATTACCTTTTCCTGGAAAGCCATTAAACCAATAACTCCTAAGTTATTTGTGTCATTTCCGGTTTTGGCATTATAACTGCCTTTAGCTGTAGAGAAAAAGAATTTTCTAACTTGGTCGTTATTGATTCTCCAACCGTCTACTACTAAACTTTCAAAAGCATTAATTACATACCCTTGACTATTTGTATCAGCTCTTTTACCTGATATAACATCTAATCCATCTACGGATAAGACGACTTTAATCCTAGTGTTAGTAGGGTTATTTACTTTGATTTTATACTCACTGTTTTTGCGCCCCTCCACAAATGTTAATTCATTATTAACATATTCAGTGATTTGATTGTTGTTGCTAGTAAGCAACGTTAGATATATTTGATTATACATGACCTCACAGGTCTCCTTTACATGGCATTACATACCTAGATTTTTATAGGAATCTTATAACCTAATTCTTTAATTTCTCTAGATTTTCCTCAAAAAGTGTTACGTTTACAGTACTGTGATCATATAACTCATCAAATAAGTCTTCAAAGTAACCTAAAAAATATTGTCTATCTTCTTCACTAAGTGTTTTTTTCATTGTTTTTCTTTCAAGAGTTAAATTAGTGCTGCTTTTTCTGTTGCCGGAAAAGCAGCGAAACCCCATGGTTAGCGCTGTTTAGGCAGCTAGAGCCATAAGTGCATTGTTGTCGTTTGCATTTAGAACGTGATCTTTGAACTGGAGTATCAACCAGATAACCTACTAGTTACTCATTATTTGTCAGTCGATCCTATTTCACCCACATAAAAGTATATGGGAATGGTGTAGGTGTCGGGTATCGCACCCGAGTGTTGTCCAATTTTTGTAACTCATCAAACGGCTATGATTTGATTCTGTATATGTTTAGGAAATATAGATAAACATTCAACAGGATACATTCTTCTTCGTAGTAAAGGCTTGTAGCAGGAATCTAAATTTAATAAAAAACCACCTTCAGCTTTTATACCATAAATATCTACTAATTTACTTTCTAATTCTAAAGCTTCATACTCTGACAATTTATCTTTTATGATAACATGATTTACTTCTATATTTTCTGAGGCCAATTGAGCCCTATACTTATTGTAATACTCATTTCTCTCTTTTAATAAGTATCTATTGCCGGTACCCTTACCAATATAAAACGGTTTTTCTTTTAATCCTATATGAATTTGTGAGAAAGCTCCAATAGCTTTACTGTTAGTTCTTAATTTTCCTGCTTTAGTATGTGCATAGACGTAATATTTAGGTGTAGAATCTAACTCTAGTGTATTAAATAGTGGGGTTAAATCTGTATTCCAAATTTTCAAATATATATCAAGTATATCTTGCTGTATTTCCCAAGTTGTTTTAGAAATTTCTTTATTTGTAAGAGTCAGTTTTTCAATAGCAGCTAATGCACTACCTTTTATGTTATGTAAAGATTCTAAGGATGAATAATCAACAAGTTCTAATCTAAGATTAGGGTTATTTTTAAGTATACCAAAGTGACTTTTTAATATATTTATATGCTTTACTACATCATCCAATGATGTAAGGTCAACATTAAAAACTGCCATTTTAATAGTATATATGTTATTTTACAGAATGTCAACAACTATTTTCTTTTATTAGTATATTTAGACCTATAAACTAATCTTGACTCTATATTATCAAACAATTCTGCTTTTTTTCTTGCTTCTTTACGCTTCCTACCGACTGCAATTTTATGTTTTAATAATCTCTTTTTAGACGGTGGTGTATACGATTCCCTATCTCTTAATTCCCTAAATAAGCCATCTTTATTTAATGATTTCATCAGCTGCCTATATGCGGCAGTAACATTATTATTCCTAACTTCTACTAACATTGTAAAGTCAATTCTTTGTTATATATTTGATTTCTAGTTATAAATTTACAATTTATATTATTAATTTTATTAAATTCCATTTTACTTCTTATTCTACTTTTGTATTTTTGATTTGTAAACCCACCGTCAATTTCTATATATAAGTCTAACTCTTTAACATAAAAATCATATAGCCACCCATTGCCGTAAGGTTTTTCGTATTCGTACTCGTATATCCCATGTAGATAGTTGTTAGAAAAATAAGCCTCTAATCCGCTTCTATACAAAATGCCATCATTACCATAAGTGCAATTTCCAAATCCTATATTCTTGCTAGGTATAAATCCTGCCTTAGATATAGCCTCATTCCAGGAACCGAAATACATCTGAACCGTAGATGCGCTAGGATAATTCATATTATGTTGAAAATCTATATATTGTGGTATTCTATTATTGGTTGTATGAAACTGTTTAATCGCAGCTATAATAGAATTTTTATCCCATTCTCCATAGTTATTGGCTTTTAATCCTGAAGCTTCAATTGCTTTGTTCCATGTTTTAAAATACCTTAATACAGTATTATTGTGAGGATAAATACTTATATTAAAATCAGACGCTTTTGGAGCCTTATTATTAAGTAAATAAAACTTTTTAATAGAATCTATAATAGATTTTTGGTCCCATCTATTAGACTTTTTAGTAGTTTTTATTTCTAGCTTCTTTATCTCTAACTTTGCTGCTTCTATGCCTTTTTTCCAAGATCCAAAATGGTTCACTACTGTGTTGTAGCTAGGATAGTTATTATTATATTTAAAATCTTCTACTTTTGGTGCTCTATCATTAATAATATGAAACTCTTGTATGGCTTGTACTATAGAATCTATATCCCATTTTTTATTCATCAAATATTACGTAACTCCGATCTCTTAATTTCATTTTAAGTTCACTATACCCTAGTTTTCCTTGTATAATAAATGCTACCTTACTGTTCTTCATAAAATAGAAACTAGGAAATGTATCTACACCATGGATAGAACAAAATGAACTATTAGAGTCAAAATACTCGAAATTGAAATTCTTTTGTTCTTGCGCAAAGGCTGTAGATAATGTTATAATATAGTTTAATTGACTTTCATCTAAGTAAACAGCTGTTAACGTAAAATTGTTCATCTATTTATAATACAGTAAAAAATGGGGAAGGTCAATTAATAAATTTTTTCAACCAGTAGTAAAAGGATAAAAATGTTCACAGAGTACCCTAAAGTCTTAAATTACTTCCAGCAGGCAATTAAAAGGCCAAACTTAGAATTAAAAGATATTATTGACAAATTTAGCTACATTAAAGCCTATCCAAATGATATTGGAGCGGCTTTATACTTAGTGTCA
>ERZ891418.38-NODE-38-length-42953-cov-7.323535_pt1 | contig 42953 bp, 45 predicted proteins | sample MGYA00521236_ERZ891418 | MGnify/ENA primary metagenome ERZ891418 (study PRJEB32303, sample SAMEA104408696) | aquatic metagenome | biome: Brackish water; feature: Chemocline; material: water | place: Baltic Sea | collected 2014-10-18T10:34:00 | depth 100 m ... | reverse complement strand
TTGATTTACATATGTTGATTTTCTGGATCTGTGTTGTGATTGGTATTGTAGTATTTGGAGTTATGTTTTACTCCATGTTTGTATTCACAAAAAAGAAAAACCCTACGCCCTCTAAGTTTCACGAGAATACAAAAGTAGAGCTAGCATGGACGATTGTGCCTTTTTTAATATTAGTGCTTATGGCTGTTCCCGCCTCCAATACACTGACAAAAATTTATGATGACACCGAAGGTGACATTAACATTCAGGTTATTGGTTATCAGTGGAAGTGGGAGTACAAATATTTAGAAGATAAAATTGGGTTTTTTTCAAACCTCACAACTGATTGGGATGAAATTTATAATAAAACCCCGAAGGGAGAGTTTTACCTAGAAGAGGTGGACGAGCCTGTTGTTATTCCAGTGGGAAAAAAAATCCGCTTTTTGATTACAGCCAATGATGTGATCCACTCTTGGTGGATGCCTGACTTTGCAATTAAGCAAGATGCAATTCCAGGATTTATTAACACGGCTTGGACAATTGTTGACAAGCCTGGTACCTACAGAGGCAAGTGCACAGAACTTTGCGGTAAAAATCATGGCTTTATGCCGGTGGTTGTTAAAGTTGTTTCTCAGGAAGAATATGATTTATGGGTTATCAGCAAAAAAGAAGAAGCTTTTAAAATGGCTGAGCTGACTCAGAAAGATTGGTCCGCAGAGGAGTTAATTGAAAGGGGAGAGGGCGTGTACCAAAAAAATTGTGTTGCCTGTCACCAAGTTAATGGCCAAGGTATGCCGCCAATTTTTCCAGCTTTAGCTGGCAGTGACATTGTATTAAACAACAAAGCAAAACATATAGAAATCTTAATGGAAGGCGTTCAAGGCGCGGCGATGCAATCATTTGCAAACCAACTTTCAGAAGTTGATATGGCGGCTGTCATTACTTACACAAGAAGATCTTGGGGCAATGCTGAAAAGGGAGATGGCGAAATTGTTGTTCCAAAAGACATTGTTGAATATAAAAAACCTAAAGTTTAATAAGGAAATAATATGAGCGCAGTAATAGAATCCCATGATCACGAACATCACCACGGCCCAGCTGAAGGGCTAACACGTTGGTTGTTTACCACCAATCATAAAGATATAGGTACGCTCTATTTGTGGTTTAGTTTTACTATGTTCTTAATTGGTGGCGCAATGGCTATGGTTATTAGAGCAGAGCTCTTTCAGCCAGGTATGCAAATCGTCGAGCCAGAATTTTACAACCAAATGCTCACACTCCATGGGTTGATCATGGTATTTGGAGCTGTCATGCCTGCATTTGTTGGGCTTGCTAACTGGTTAATACCCATGATGGTTGGGGCTCCTGATATGGCGTTGCCAAGAATGAATAATCTAAGTTTTTGGATACTTCCCTTTGCTTTTTTTGTTCTGCTCTCATCTCTATTTATGGAAGGTGGCGCTCCAAATTTTGGCTGGACCTTTTATGCCCCGCTATCCACTACCTATGCTCCTCCAAGTGTAACCTTCTTTATATTCTCTGTTCATATTATGGGAGCATCTTCAATAATGGGATCCATCAACGTAGTTGTTACCATTATGAATATGCGTGCGCCAGGCATGACGTTGATGAAAATGCCACTATTTGTATGGTCTTGGTTAATCACAGCATACCTTTTAATTGCTGTTATGCCGGTTTTAGCTGGCGCAGTTACTATGATGTTGATGGATATCCATTTTGGAACTAGCTTTTTTAATGCTGCAGGTGGTGGTGATCCTGTGTTGTTCCAGCATATTTTCTGGTTTTTTGGTCACCCAGAAGTTTACATCATGATATTGCCAGCCTTTGGTATCACCTCACACATCATCGAGACTTTTTCAAGAAAGCAGCTTTTTGGGCACACTTCAATGGTTTGGGCTATGACTTCCATTGCAATTTTATCTTTTGTTGTGTGGGCTCACCATATGTTTACAGTAGGTATGCCACTAGCTGCCGAGCTATTCTTTATGTGGGCAACTATGCTGATAGCTGTTCCAACTGGCGTTAAAGTATTTAACTGGGTTACAACTATGTTCAGGGGCTCTATTACCTATGAAACCCCAATGTTATTTTCCATAGCTTTTGTTGTTTTATTTACGATCGGAGGTTTTTCTGGATTGATGCTTGCCATTGTCCCAGCAGATTTCCAATACCATGATACTTATTTCGTTGTGGCTCATTTCCATTATGTTTTAGTTCCAGGGGCTATATTTTCCATCATGGCAGCAGTCTATTATTGGATCCCTAAGTGGACAGGCAATATGTATGATGAAAGATTGGGCAGATTACATTTTTGGCTTTCATTCATCAGCGTCAATGTGACCTTCTTTCCACAGCACTGGATTGGGTTAGCTGGTATGCCCAGAAGAGTCCCAGACTATGCATTGCAGTTTGCAGATTGGAATATGGTTTCATCTGTCGGGGCCTTCTTGTTTGGAGCATCTCAGATTCTCTTTTTATTCATTGTTATTAAAACAGTCATGGGTGGCAAAAAAGCTACACCTGAAGTTTGGGAAGGGTCTCGTGGTCTTGAGTGGACAGTAGAATCACCTCCTCCATATCACACATTTACAACCCCTCCAAAGGTAAGTTAATGAACGAAGGTAGCAAAAGAACAATTAAGCTGCTGTGCTTTGCTGTGCTAGGAATGTTTACATTTTCTTTTGCGCTAGTTCCTTTGTACGATGTTTTTTGTGAAATCACTGGTCTCAATGGTAAGGTTGAGCTTTCAGCAACCACCAATCAGACCTTAGAAACAGAAGATGGAAGAGATGTAGCTATTCAGTTTATTTCTCATAATAACGAACAAATGCCATGGATCTTCCGGCCTTCTGAGGCTTCCATTAAAGTTCGAACTGGCAAATATCATACTACTACGTTTTATGTAAAGAATACGACCAGCAAAACAATGACAGCTCAAGCAATTCCCAGTGTGGCACCCTCTAATGCCGCCGCTCACCTAAAGAAACTAGAGTGTTTTTGTTTTGAGCAACAAGAGCTCGCACCTGGAGAAGAAGCCCTCTTGCCCGTGAAATTCATTTTTGACGATGAATTACCGGAATCTATTAAAAGTGTTGTTTTGTCATATACCATTTTTGATGTTACAGATTACAACGATGTTGAGTTAACCGAACATCACAACGAGCATGATCATAATGATGGTCATGATATGGAGTCCACGCTATGAGTTACCAAAAGTACTACGTTCCTGATCAAAGTAAATTTCCAATATTTGCTGCTATAGCTCTTTTTTTATTGGTCATGGGAGCTGCCAGTACCATTAATAACCTAGACAATCCTAATAGCAATGCTGTGTATATTCTGTATCTAGGTTTTGCAATTTTTGGAATTAATTTATTCTTTTGGTTTAAAACTGTTATTGCAGAACACATTGCTGGCTTAAATAGCGCGCAATTACAACAATCATTTGTCTTTGGAATGGCCTGGTTTATTTTTTCTGAAGTGATGTTTTTTGGAGCATTTTTTGGAGCATTATTTTATGTCAGGAATTTTGCCGTTCCTTGGCTGGGTGGAGAGGGCGAAAAAGGCTTAGCTAATATGTTATGGGAAGGCTTCGAAGCTTCCTGGCCTGTAATGTCTACTCCTGATGCTGGCTCAGCATTTGCCCTCGCAGATAAAAACATGAGCTGGCCTGGCTGGGATCATGCCCTTGAGTGGCTGCCTATGTGGAATACAATTGTACTTTTAAGCTCCAGTGTCACGGTTCATTTTGCTCACTTAGCGCTTAAGAAGAACAATAAGAAAGTGTTTAATCAATGGCTAGCAGTCACTGTAACCTTGGCACTCACCTTTGTTACCTTGCAGATTTTTGAATACTACGAGGCTTATGCGCATTATGGGTTGACGTTGAACTCAGGCATTTATGGATCCACATTTTTTATGCTCACTGGATTTCATGGCTTCCATGTGATGATGGGTGGTTTTATGCTTGCAGTAATGCTTTGCAGATCAGTATTTTATAATCACTTTGACTCAGAGAGTCATTTTGGTTTTGAAGCAGCCTCTTGGTATTGGCATTTTGTTGATGTGGTCTGGGTGATGCTGTTTCTGTTTGTTTATATTTTGTAAGTTATTGACTCCAAGGAACGGAGTTACCAAGCTCGCCTGTATATAAGCCGTAAGCTACAAGCATTAAAAGAACGACGCCCAAGCTAACCCTTACCCCTAAGCTGTATACCGATCGCTTACCTTTGCCTTGGTCTTTAAAAAGGAAGAACAAGCTACTAGCTAAGCTTAAAAGGATTAAGATAATAACAACTGTAATGAGAGGTTTGAGCCACATAAGCAAGATTGTATCACCTTTAAAATGACAAAATTTAAACTAACACAGCGCCTTAAAGAGAATAAATTACTAACAATTTTTTCTACTTTTTTTGTACTGATATTTATTTATCTGGGCACCTGGCAAATAGAAAGGGCCTCACATAAAGTTGATTTATTGTATAAATTTGATGCAGAGCAGACAGCCATCCCAAGCAGGCTTTCGATTAAATCACCTGACTGGAGCAGGGTTTATGTCGATGGTATTTTTGATGCATCTAAACAAATATTAATTGACAATCAAATCCATAATGGAAAGGTGGGGTATAAAATCTTTACCCCCTTCATTTTTGACCAAGAGAGGACGGTTCTGGTAGATAGAGGCTGGATTCCTCAGGGCAGCTCTCGAGCAGATTTGCCTAACATCAACTTCATAGCCTCAGCCTCAAGAATTATTGCAACTGTTACGCGCCCAGAACAAGGAATCTTAGCCGGAAGTGAGCTACTTACTGATTCTTGGCCCAAGGTGTCCCAAACAAAAGCGGTTGCAGTTTTAAACTCAGCTTACACAGAATCAATCCTAGACATGGTTTTGGTTTTAGATCCAGGGTCCAATCACGCTGAAGAGTATATTCAAATTAAACCATTCGCTATAACCCCGGTAAAACATTATGGCTATGCCTTGCAATGGTTTACCATGAGCATCGTCCTCTTAGGGATGTTCTTATTTGCATTAAAACGAGAGCAATAAATGAAAAATAAATTATTCCTAGCAGCATTATTAATCACACCCTTGGCAGTATTACTATTTTCGACGCTGTCTTTTCAATCTGGCTTTTCTCCAAAAGAAACAAAAAATAACGGGACCTTCTTTCAAGAGTATTTTGACGTTACTAATTTAGACCTCAAAACAGAGACAGGTACTTTGGTTTTTGAAGATGCTAAATGGATTTTTGGAACCTACGGACTGAAAGCAGAAGATCTCGGGCAAGCCTTATATTTAATGAGGCAATTAAACGTAGCGCTAAACCGAGACATCTATAAATTAAAACGCGTCGTGTTTACTCAATCAAACCTTAATATGAATAGCGCTTTAATAGAGTATCCAAGAACAGAAATTGTCACAGACACACAAGAAGCACTGTATAAAAAAATTAATAGCCTAGAGGGAAAGAGTTTTTTTGAGGAGCAAAAGATTTTTATTATTGATCCTTATGGTAGAGCAGTGATGTTTTTTCCAGTCTCCATGGATCCAAAGCTAATTTTAAAAGATTTAAAGGTACTAATATGAGCATGCTAAAAGGGCTATCATTTTTTGGGTTATGCCTTGCCTTTGTTGTGATTGCACTTGGAGCGTGGACAAGATTAGTGGACGCAGGATTAGGCTGTCCAGATTGGCCAGGGTGCTATGGATTTGTAGTGTTTCCAACCTCTGAAGTCGATGTCTTGCTAGCCGAGCAACGATATCCCCAATTTCCGTATGAGATTAACAAAGCGATTCCCGAGGTTGTTCATAGATATGTTGCTGCTTTTTTAGGCTTGATTGCCATTTTGCTTGTTGTGTCAGCATTTAAATATAAATTACCCCTTAGGCTCAAAAAGCTCACCTCATTCTTGTTATTTTTTATATGCTGCCAAGGTTTTTTTGGCTATCTAACAGTAAGCTTAAAGTTACTACCTCTTATAGTGACCGGCCATCTATTTGGTGGCTTTATCACCCTAAGCCTATTCTTTTATCTGTATTTAAGCTCGACAAAAAAAATTATTAGTTACCAGATTGGTCATTTAAAACTATTAGCAGCCATTGCATTAATTGCATTAATTGTTCAAATTTTTCTTGGAGTCTGGACTAGCACAAACTATGCATCGTTAGCTTGCTTGGACTTTCCTACCTGTCATGGATCTTTCCTTCCAGAGATGGATTTTTCTAACGGATTTAATTTATTTCAGGAGGTTGGCCCTAATTACCTCTTTGGCTTGCTTGATAATGAAGCAAGAGTTGCCATTCATTACTCTCATAGGGTGAGTGCGCTACTTGTATCTTGCATCTTTGCAGTTCTAATTACTCGCTTATGGTTCTCTAATGCAGCCCCATTAGCATCCACCTTGGGCGTTGTATTAGTAACCCAAATATCATTGGGCATTATGAATGTCGTATATGTTCTTCCTTTGTACATTGCTATCGCCCATAATTTAGTTGCTGCTGCATTGCTCTTAACAACACTTATGGTTAATTTTATTGTTTGGAAAAAATGAATACCCTTAAAAACTACTACGAACTCTGCAAACCTACTGTAGTGCTGATGATGTTAATCACAGCTCTCGTGGGATCATTGCTTGCTAGTAAAACATTGGCTCCATTGTCTTTGATCGCCTTTGCAATGCTGGGCATAGGTTTATGCGCATCATCTGCAGCTGCCATTAACCAAATTATAGATAGAAAAGTAGATGCAAATATGGGAAGAACTCAAAATAGGCCTATACCACAAGGGGAGATTTCGCCTGTTAATGCTTCGATTTTTGCTTTTGTGCTCGGGGTATCTGGTGCAATAATATTGATTGTTTATGTCAATGTATTAACAGCCACTCTAACTCTTGCTTCTTTGATAGGGTATGCATTTATTTATACGGTGTATTTAAAGCGTGCCACGCCACAAAATATTGTTATTGGTGGCTTAGCAGGTGCTGCACCTCCTTTATTGGGGTGGACTGCTGTCACAAATTCAGTGGATCCCAATGCACTGCTTTTGGTTCTCATTATTTTTGCTTGGACCCCTCCCCATTTTTGGGCTTTAGCTATTCATAGAAAAGATGATTACGCGAAAGAAAATATTCCAATGCTGCCAGTCACTCATGGAGTGGCATTTACAAAGTTGCAAATTATCCTTTATACCATCATTCTTATTTTAGTAAGCATCTTGCCCTTTATTGTGCTGATGTCAGGTATTTTCTACCTAATTTCAGCCTCCATATTGGGCGCCATATTTTTGTACTATTCTATTAAGCTTTATCGAGATAAAAATAATGAAAATGCATTTCCGACCTTTGTGTATTCAATTTATTACATATTTTTAATATTTGCAGCGCTTCTAGTGGACCATTACCTTATCTAATATGCCAAAGAATATAAAAATTTCTCTGTTATTGATTATTTTATTCATGGCATCAGTTTTATTTTTATTTGTTAATAAATTAACAACACCCAGATACTTATCCGCACCAGAGCTTTTGGTGAATGGCTTGTATGTCTTTCCTGAACCTAAATCTTTCTCAGAGTTTACTTTGCTAACCTCAAAAAATAGTCCTATTACCCAAGATGATTTAATGGGCAAGTGGACCTTGGTCTATTTTGGATTTACACGCTGCCCAAATGAATGCCCAGTTGCAATGTCCCTGATTAAAAATCTTTACAGCACCCTAGAGAATAAAAACTTTAATTTGTCCGATAAGCAGACTTTATTGATTACTATTGATCCTGAGAATGACTCCCCAAAAATGGTAGATGATTATGCAAAAGCATTTAATGCTGGCTTTATTGGGGCTCGCGGCGAGAGACCAATGCTTCTTAGTCTAGCCACCCAATTAAATGTCATGGTTGTTGAGCCGCCTAAAAATCATAGCCGTCACCCCATGGATCACCTGGAAAACCATTCAAATAATATTTTACTTATCGACCCACAAGGAAAATACTTTGGTTTTTTTAGAGCGCCATTTGATGAGGAAAAGTTTCTTTTAACCTATCAATCAGTCGTTACACCTCGTTAGCTTTCTAAGAGCAGCGAGCGCAGCTTTTGAATCTCGGAATCAGATATACCCAACCCGACCTTAATATAGTTCTCAAGAGATCCATACCTCTCTTCAGCAGTTTGGAATGCTGTTTCTATGTATTCTTGTTCAACTCCAAGCAATGGTCTCATGATCTCTGCATCTACCTGATAAAGACTCATCAGTTTAATTTGTCCAATCATTTGGTCTATTCTGTCAGCGGTAAAGGCATTGGTCTTCATATAATCACTGATTACATCATCTTTAGATACACCTAGAGCTATTAACGTGATTGCTGCCGCAAAACCAGCCCTATCTTTCCCTGCCGTGCAGTGAAATAGAGTTGGCCCTTTATTAGCAATCAAGTCTTTTAAAAACTTACTGTAGACATCCGCATAGTCTGTAATAAATTCTTTGTTTGCCTCCACGAGAAAGCTTTTAATATCTTTGTTAGTTTCTCCTTTTAGGATGGCTTCAATTTGAGTGCGCATGGCACCATCGACAGCAATTGGCATTTCTACATAATCAATCCCTTCAGGGATGATGTCAGGATCTTCAGTTTTTTCTGTTGTTGATCTGAAATCAACAATTCTTTTAATGCCAAGGTTCTGAAGATATTGTTCATCTGTTGATGAAAGGTCGCTTAATTTATCCGATCTATACAACACACCCCATTTTACAAACTTACCATCTTTTGTTTTGTATCCCCCAAGCTCTCTTGTATTGTAAGAACCATTCATTGGAAGCAAGCGATGGTCTTCTGTTTGAGCAGCTTGATTGGTTTTGTGAATAGGCCTGTTCATTAAATTATTATTATTTGAACATTGAGCTACAAAGAAGCAGAGGGTTAAAAAAACCGCTTTTTTATACATCAATAATTACTTTGCCCCTAGCTTTTCTATCTTTTAGGTGGGCGATAGCCTGCCCAGCATTTTCTAAAGAAAATCTATCAGCAATCTCTGGATTAATTTTACCTGAGGCATATAGATCAAAAAGCTCTTGAAAGTTTTTCTGATTTTCATCTGGAAACATCATGGTCCAAGCGCCCCAAAATACCCCGACAATTTGGCATCCTTTTAAGAGTGCTAAGTTAAGAGGTGGTTTCGGGATATCGCCAGCCGCAAATCCAATGACTAAAAATCGACCCTCCCATGCCATTGCCCTTAGCGCAGGCTCACTAAAAGAGCCGCCAACTGGATCATAGACAACATTGGCGCCAAGCCCACCTGTTAATTCTTTAATTTTATTCGAAAGCTCCTTTTGCTGATCCCTATCTAGATTTCCTGAAGGATAAATAAAGGCTTCATCGGCACCATGTTCTAAGCATGTTTGAATTTTTTCTTCAGATGATGCTGCTGCTATAACTCTTGCGCCCATGGCTTTGCCTAGCTCTACTGCTGCTAGACCAACACCGCCTGCTGCCCCTAGAACCAATAATGTTTCCCCGGGTTGAATTTGAGCCCTTTGTTTTAATGCATACAGGGATGTTCCATATGTCATAGCAAGAGCCGCAGCAACCGGAAAATCCATTTCATTGGGCACTAAATTCACTCGCGATTCTTCGACCACCAATTGCTCCGCAAAGCAGCCATGGCCCGCCATAACAAATACATGATCTCCAACCTTACAAGTTGTAACGCCTTCTCCAACTTCTGCAATCACCCCTGAGCATTCTGCTCCTGGAATAAATGGCATGGGAGGTTGAAATTGATATAACCCTTGAATCATCAAGACATCAGGAAAATTTACGCTGGCTGCTTTCACATGAACTAAAACTTCGCCCGCACCCGGCGCAAGATCATCCACCTCTCCAAAAATTAGTTTCTCTGGCCCCGCTAATTCCACACACTGTAATGCTTTCATTATCTTTCCTTTAGTTTTGAATTATACAATTCTACATATTTATTAATATCTACGCCCGTGCTTTCTTCAAGTTTCTTCAAGTCTTTTATAGACTGCTCAGCAGACTTAGTAAATTTTAAAAAGCCTTGATCCAATTTTTTATCATAGGTACCAGCTATTTCCTTGCTCTGCCATAAACCATATTCTTGAAATGACATATTGCGCTCTTGTATTTCATCCATAATTCTTTGGCTTAAAGATTCTTCCCTGCTTAACTCCACACTTAAAGCCCTTGAGTAGACTGGTGAATAAGCATCCATGGCTTCTGCAAGCATGCGCAACTCGTCATGAAAAACATTTCTTACATCGGCTATATTGGAGAGAGAGCCCGCTTTGATTAGTTGCACATCCTTGGAGCGTCCCCGCTCTACCATTGTGAAATGATTTGTGCGAATTTCTATGATTTCTTGCTCAGAAATATAAGGGCTATCGGATATAAGGGCATGCATTAAAAAAAGATCGAGGAGCTTGATATTGGTTGCCGAAATTCCCTCAGGAATAAACGGATTAACATCTAAGCCTCTTAGTTCAATGTATTCAATCCCATGGCGCCGCAGTAGATTGGAAGGTCGAGAGGTGCTAGCACCGGTTCTCTTGGGGCGAATAATGTCATACAGCTCATTTTCAATTTGCAAAATACCTGCTGAAATTTGTTGAGGCATTCCTTGCTCGTCCAGCAGACCCAAGGCTTTAAATTTATCGTATGGGGTATTAATGCCTCGCACTACTGCATTGATAAACGCACCTAAATCATTGTAACGAATCCCTAAAGTATTCTGAATGGCACTTTGGTAGCCCACTTCACTCATCCGCAAGGATGTGGCAGAAGGAAGAAATAAGTCAGCCTCTCCGTATTGCTCAAGGGCATGACTTCTATCTAGCAAATAAGATTTGTTTGCAATAGGAGAGGCTCCAAAATGCTCTACAAGGAACCAAAAATTTCTTTTAACATTCCTAATGAGCCCCAAGTATTTAGCATCTATGTAAGCCTGAGAGGGGCTCGAGCTAATAGCGCGCCATGACTCTGGAGAGACAGAGAAATTAAAATGTATACCAGAGACACACTGCATGATAGACCCATATCTCAGCCTTAGACCTTTGCGATATATATGTTTGAGCATTCCGGTATTAGAATTTCCATACTCAGCAAGTCGAATATCAGACTCTGAGCCAAAAGCACAAGGCATTGAAAAATTCCACAGCAACTCCTCTCCCATAGAGGAATATAAAAAATGATGCAGTTCAGATAAATGATTAAATAATCCCTCTGCAGAATCAAATGTAGGGGTTACAAGCTCTACCAGAGCCTCTGCAAAGTCGGTTGTAATATCTTTATTGGTTAATGGCGATCCCAGTTTTTCGGGGTGAGTGGCTTGTGAGATAGCGCCAGCACTATCAATCCTTAGAGATTCTCTTTCTATGCCTCTTTTAATCTCTAGGCTTTGAAAGAAACCACTAGCTTGAAATTGCTTAAGAGAATCCTGAAATATTAAGGAGGCCATTAATAAGGCGCTAAATGGATGGCCCAGCCTCTATGATTTCTTGTCGCACAGAGAACTTTTTAAAATTTTCCTGAAACTGCTGCACTAAATTCTTTAGATAAGTATTATATAAATCTTTGTCTTCCCATGTAGCTTGAGGAGTTAAAACTTTAGGATCTACACCATCAATCGAAAGAGGGACCTCTAGATTCAAACCCGCTATATGTTGAGTGGCGACACCATTGAGCTCGCCATTTTGGATTGCATTAATAACTCTTCGAGTGGTTGGAATATCAAATCGTGAGCCAACCCCATGAGGGCCACCAGTCCAACCTGTGTTTACTAAGAATACTTTTGAATTAAAAGCCTCTACTCTTTTAATTAAAAGGTCCGCATAAACCCCAGCAGGCCTTGGAAAAAATGGAGCACCAAAACAGGTGGAGAAAGTTGAGCCGATTGATTCAGTTGAGCCAACCTCGGTAGAACCAACCTTAGCGGTATAACCACTTAGAAAATGATAAGCAGCAGCTTCTTTTGAAAGAATAGACACAGGAGGAATTAACCCAGTTAGATCACATGTTAAAAATATAACTGTCTCCGGCTCTCCGGCGGCATTAGACTCAATTGCATCATCAATATGTGATCTTGGATAGCAACATCGACCATTTTCTGAAAGAGATGTATCTGAGTAATCAGGGGTTCCTGATTCATCCAATGTAACATTCTCAATAATGCTGCCATGCTTGATGGCTTTCCAAATAACAGGCTCATTTTTCTCTGATAAGTCTATGGTTTTTGCATAGCAACCACCCTCAAAATTAAACACAGTCCCCTCGCCCCAACCATGCTCATCATCACCAATCAATGAACAAGTAGGGTCTGCTGATAATGTAGTTTTGCCTGTACCAGACAAACCGAAGAATAAAGACACCTTTCCATCTTTATTTACATTGGAGGAACAGTGCATTGGTAAAACATCTTTCTCAGGCATTAAAAAGTTTTGAACAGAGAACATAGATTTTTTCATCTCTCCTGCGTACTTCATGCCTGCTAATAAAACCTTTCTCGCAGCAAAATTAATAATCACACACCCTTCAGAGTTAGTGCCATCTTCTTCTGGGGTACATTGATAGTTGAGGGCGCTTAGAATTTGCCACTCTTGCTTGCCTTGATGATTAAATTCAGATGGGTTAATAAAAATTAGTTTAGAAAAAAGGCTGTGAGAAGCGCTTTCTGAAATAACATTCACTGGAATGTAATGATCTTCGTGAGCGCCAACATGGACTTTGGATAAATACCTGTCCTTCTCAGCTAGATAAGCATCAACCTTATCCCAAAGCAGTGAAAATTTCTTCGCATCAAATGGCTTATTGATATTGCCCCAGTCAATTAAATGAGAAGTGCTGTCTTCTTCGACAATAAAGCGGTCATTGGGACTTCTACCCGTCCTTTCCCCCGTCTCAAGCGAGAGAGCCCCATTGCTAGCTATGACACCTTCATTGTTTGAAATAGAGACTTGAATTAACTCTTCTGTTCCAAGCTCAAGTATTTGAGTCAAAGTATTATCTTCCATAAATATTGTTATTTCCTAGTATGGGGCTTATTTTACATTCTGATGTATCGCAAAACCACACATTATTTTTGTAGTGGATTTGAATTTATTTGCAATGAATTGTCAATCAAGCATCAATTGCTTTGTTTGATAGGTTTTACAGGGCTAACTTGGTGTAGTTTAACTACACTCTAGCCATTACGTCTCGCAAAAAAGAAATATAAGTTATAGAGCAATAAACCAATAAAAAACAATAAAGCCCATTCAGCAAAATTAAAAATAAATCTCCATTGATATTCAGCGCAATTGCCATCTCCAAGAAGAATAGTTTGAATTAACTCTAAAAATGGCAGAGTATCGATTAAAAACTCCATTGGCGGAGCGCAAGTTGGTACCTGGTCTGCTGGGAGATGCTGGAGATAAATTTGCCTTCCCGCAATGATACTGCCTCCCAAAGCAAAGAAGGCAGCCAAAAATAACATGATTTTAGAAATCACAGTATGTAGATAGGGGATAAGCAAAATAATTCCACAAAAAGCAATCAAGGCAAATGACCAACGTTGAAGTATGCAAAGCGGACAGGGGTCGTAGTAACCGATGCGCTCAAATAGATAAGCCCCAATGATTAAGCCCATACCTGTAAGGCAATTTACCGCAGCGGGATTTAAAAAAACTCTTTTTAACATGCTCATAAATACAATATTACAACTAAAACACTACCGATCTTATATTATCCATGGCTTATATAAAAACCAAATGACATAATAAATTTTTATGACAAACCCCAACAAAACAATTTTTTTAATTGACGGCTCTTCTTATCTTTATAGGGCATTTCATGCCATGCCACCCTTAACAACATCCAGTGGACTGCCGACTGGAGCTGTTAAGGGTGTAGCCAACATGTTACGCAATCTAAGAAATGAAAATCCAAACGCTCACTATTTAGCAATATTTGATGCCAAGGGAAAAAACTTTAGACACACTATTTACAAAGATTACAAAGCAAATAGACCTCCAATGCCTCCAGAGTTACGCGAACAACTAGCCCCATTAAAATCTATTTGCAATGCCATGGGGATGCCTGTGGTTGAAATTCCAGATGTTGAGGCCGATGACGTTATTGCAACCCTCGCAGTGATGGGCGCTAAAAGAGGGTTTCCGATGGTTATTTCTTCTCTTGATAAGGACTTGATGCAACTAGTGGAGGATCCATTGATAAAAATGGTGAACACCATGAACAACAAGGTCTATGATGTGGCTGGTGTTGAAGAAAAGTTTGGAGTTCATCCTAACCAAATCATTGATTATCTTGCCTTGGTTGGAGATTCTTCAGACAACATCCCAGGCGTTCCCAAAGTTGGCCCCAAGACAGCAGTTAAGTGGTTAAGTGAATTTAAAGACCTAGAGGGAATTATCCAAAATGCAGAAAATTTTTTAGGCGTTGTTGGTCAAAATCTTAGAGATTCGATTCAAGATCTTGATAGGAATGTTGAGCTTGTGACTCTTAAAAAAGATGTTGAACTGCCCATTTCGTTCGATGGGTTGCTTGCAGCGACTGAAAATCAAGAAGAACTTAATAAACTTTTTACCTCTCTTGAATTTAAGAACTGGGTTAGATTCTACGATCAAAACACTGGAGAAGCAGAACCCCCAATTGCGTCACAGCCTTCCAAGGAATACGAAACAGTTTTATCTGAAAAGGCTTTAAAAGTGTGGGTAGAAAAACTTAATAAATGTTCAGCATTCGCAATTGATACAGAGACATCGTCTCTAGATACCATGACTGCAGATTTACTGGGTATCTCTCTTTCATGCGAGGAAGGTGAAGGTTGTTATATACCAATTCAGCACTCATACGAAGGCATGCCTGAGCAACTATCATTAGCAGTAGTAGTTAAAATTTTAGGCGCGGCAATATCTACAAACCAGACAAAGCTCGTTGGCCAAAATCTTAAGTTTGATTTACCAATTCTCAATAGGCACGGCATTCAGGTTAAAGAATTTCTTGGAGACACTATGCTGATGTCCTATGTTCTAAATAGTACTGGTACACGGCATGGATTGGATAAGATGGCTATGCATTATTTGCAATACCAACCAATGAAATATGAGGAGGTTGCTGGTTCCGCTTCTAAGCAAATTAATTTTGCTCAAGTAGAAATACCTGCTGCAACTTTTTATGCAGCTGAGGATGCCGACATAACATTTAGACTCTTTAATCTCCTAGATCAAAGGCTTCAAAAGGAACCAAAACTTATTAATTTACTCCATACCCTTGAGTACCCAATGCTTAAATCTCTGATTAAGGTTGAGACGAATGGAGCAAAGATTAATGCAAAAATGCTAGCAGATTACTCATCAGAGCTAGGGATCAAAATAGATCAGCTATCCAAGACTGCATTTAAAATGGCAGGTGAAGAGTTTAATATGGATTCTCCTAAGCAATTAGTTGAAATCCTTTATAACAAATTAGAATTACCCGTCTTAAAGAAAACCCCTAAAGGCCAACCATCAACTAACGAAGATACCTTGCAACGACTTGCTGAAGAATACGAGTTGCCAAAAGTTATTATTAAATACAGAGGCTTGGCAAAACTAAAATCCACATACACAGATAGCTTGATAAATATCCAACACCCTAATACCAACAGAATTCATACCTCTTACCAACAAGCGGTCACTTCAACAGGGCGACTATCATCCACTGAGCCTAATTTACAAAATATACCCATTAAGACTGCTGAAGGCAGAAAGATACGTGAAGCCTTTATTGCAGAAGAGGGCAATATTTTAATTTCTGCCGATTATTCTCAAATTGAACTGAGGATCATGGCTCATTTGTCGGGCGATAAAAATCTGACATATGCCTTTAATAACAACATTGATGTTCATTCTGCTACTGCTGCTGAAATATTTAATGTTCCTTTAGAAGCAGTTACCTCTGAGCACCGAAGAAGCGCTAAGGCTATTAATTTTGGGTTAATTTATGGCATGTCAGCTTTTGGATTAACTCGACAGCTTGGCATTGCTCGGCATGAAGCCCAAGCATACCTTGATACCTATTTTGAAAGGTATACAGGTGTGAGGGAATATATGGATTCTACAAAAGAGCTGGCAAAGAAAAATCTTTATGTTGAAACAATCCTAGGCAGAAAACTACACGTAGCAGAAATCAATGCATCCAATGGGTTAAGGCGTCAGGCTGCTGAAAGAGCTGCGATCAACGCTCCTTTACAGGGTTCAGCTGCGGACATCATTAAGAAAGCAATGATAGACGTGGATCATTGGATTGGAGACGATAATCCGGATATTAAGATGATTATGCAGGTTCATGATGAGCTTATTTTTGAGGTTAAAAAAGGTTTTGCAACGGAGGCTTTAGAGCAGGTAACCAGCTTGATGGAAAGTGCGGTTAAGTTAGATATTCCCCTGATTGTTGATGCAAACCAAGGGGCTAATTGGAATGAAGCTCACTAGGCATGTATTGATCCTGACCACATAAGAGGTTTTTCAATCACCCTTTCTTCTGGTAAGAGTATCTTGATTCCATATGCATCTCTCAAATCACAAACCCTTCGAGCGAGCAGATCACCAGGAGATACAAAAGGCCATTTTTTATTCATCTGTTTTGCTTTCTTTCTAACTTTTAACTTTAGTGGAATGAGCTTGATAACCATTAAAAAAAGCCTGAAGTAACCCACCTCTTTGTTTAAGTATTTATATAGCTCTTTCAATTCTGGTAATTTGTTATAGGCCAGCAACTCCTTGAGTTTCCATTGCGTGCCCATTAACACCCATGAATCTAATAGAGATTCTTGTTCAAGAGAGGTATCAAGTCCAAAGATAACGTGAGTTACATCATGATCCCTGATAATTGTTGAGCCCGGAGGATCACTGAGTTGTTTTTTACCGTTTGCTTGGAGATAACCTCTGTACTCCTCCAGGCCCTGCTCTAGAGTTAAAGAGCAACCTTGCTCTTGAAAAGATAATTTAGACATCTACATATCTTAGCAACAGTTTCCCTAGCTTTTCAATGCCTGTTCCTTTGAGAGCAGAAATTGCCATCACATCAGGGGCATTGGTCTGTTTCAAAACCATTTGTTGAGTGCTCGCACATACATTATTTGAGACCTTGTCAGATTTTGTAAGGACTGGAATAAAAGGCACGTCAAAGTTTTCACAAAGTTCAATCATCTCCAGGTCCATTTCCTTGAGGGGATGACGAATATCCATAAATATTACGACTGCTTTAAGCGATGTTCTTTTTTCAAAGTATTCACCCAACAAAGGACCCCAATCTTTTCTCCTAGAATGACCAGATTTCGCAAACCCATACCCAGGCAAGTCAAGAAACTTAAAACCTTCTTCCACTTCAAAAAAATTAATTTCTGTTGTCCGCCCAGGCGTTTTACTAATCCTGGCTAATTTTTTATTTTTAGTTAAAGCATTTAATGCGCTAGATTTTCCAGCATTTGATCGACCAGACAATAAAATCTCTGTCCCAACGTCTTCCGGGAGCTTTTGGTACTTTGTGATACCAAATAAAAAAGTGGTATTTTTAAAAGGATTTTTCATTAGATCATTTATCTCAAGCGATGCAGGACATATAATATGCTTTCTGTACCATAACGCATAATATATATTGAAAACTTATTTACTGACCGCACTTAGCTTTTTATCCTTTGCTTCTATAGCCTCTGAGCTAGACATTCCTCATTTATTAGATGTAGGCAATTCAAAAGCTGGAGCTGATTTAGTTGCAACTTGTTCAGCCTGTCATGGCGGAAAAGGACAAAGTGCAAACTCTGATTGGCCTAACTTGGCGGGTCAAAACCAACGCTATATTGCAGAGCAGCTTAAATATTTTCAACAAGGAGACAGGGAAAATGCTCTGATGCTAGCAGTTGTTCCTTACCTTAAAACTCTCTCAGATTTGCAGTTACTTGATATTGCAGCTTTTTACAGTGCACAAGTGCCAGCCGTAGGCCAGGCTCAAGATGATGCTGAGCTCTTAGCGTTGGGTAAAAGTTTATACATGGCTGGTGACTTGTCTCGCGGCATTCCAGCTTGCACAGCATGCCACTCTATGAACGGAGCGGGCAATGATCAAGCAGGATTTCCACGCATTGCTGGTCAGCAAAAGTCTTACTTAACCGCTACCCTTAAAGCCTACAGAAGCCTAGAGAGGAATGCTGGAGATTACTCACTGGTGATGCAGTCCGCATCTCAAAATTTAAAGGATAAAGATATCGAAGCCTTGGTAAACTATATGCATGGACTATATCAAAAATGAAATATCATAAATACGCCTTAACTTTCTTATTATTGTTTGCCGCGCTGGGCGCGCATGCTGAGTACAAACTAGGAAGAGACTATGGCACCATTTCCAACCCCCTTCCAGTTAAAGAGGATGGCGTGGTCGAAGTTTTAGAGGTTTTTTGGTATGGCTGCGGGCATTGTTATAACCTAGAGCCAGTTATTGAAAATTGGTCAAGCAAAAAAGATAGCAGCGTTAAGCTTACCAAGATGCCTGTAACTTGGGGCCCAGCCCATCAGCTACACGCAAAATTATTTTATACCATTGAAGCCCTTGGAATAGGAAATGAGGCGCATACGGCTGTTTTTACATCTATCCACAAAGAATCCAATTATCTTTCAAGCGAAGAAGCAATCATTACATTCCTTGAAACATTTAATTTTGATAGGGGCCAAATTCTGCAACAGATGAACTCTTTTTCTGTAAAACAAAAAGTAAAACGAGCAATAGAACTCTCAAGACAATTGAAAGTTTCTGCGGTTCCAATGATTTTTGTAGATGGTCAGTATAAAATAGAAGGCAAGCGCTCACATTCAGAAATGCTTAAAGTAGCAGACCACGTGATTGAGTTACAAAAACCAGTTTCTTAACAACCAAATATTATGAAAAAAATTGCACCACTCTTTGTTATTGCCCTCGCACTAGTTTTATTTTTTAACGGAAAAAAATATGACGAGATGATGGAGTCAAGGCTAAGCAGTCCTGTTGCAGTGTGTCTTGAAGGAAAGTCATGCGGTCAAGCTACAGCGATAACTCTAGTTGCCGGTGGCGCATCGCGTTCTGCCGATGAGATCTACTCGACCGGATGTGCGGCTTGTCATAATTCTGGAGTAGCTGGAGCACCCGTTTTAGGCAATCAAGGTCAATGGGAGCCTAGGCAAACCAAGGGCTATGAGATGCTTGTGGACAATGCATGGAACGGAATTAATGGAATGCCTGCGAAGGGATTATGTGCAGACTGCACCAAGGAAGAGATTGGCATGGCTGTGCAGTACATGTTGGATGCTATTTAACCTCACGCTCAGCTAGCTCTTTCTCTAAATTATCTATTCTTGCCTCAAGCTTCGTGGCTAAGGTTTCTAGCATTTGGTAATCTTGAGCTGTTACATATCCTTGAGACTTCACTAGCGCATCAAATTTTTCTTGCATCTCACCTTTCAGCACAGCGAGCCCTGGTTTCCCAGCTGTATCAGCAAAATTAATAATCTTGTCTTGCACAATGCTCATAAATGCCTCCAATGTATCTTTATTACTCATGGTGCAATGATAGCAAGTTGGTAAATTGAGACCAATGGTTAAACTCAAGTGGAGGGCTCTCATCTACTTCCCAGGCTAGACCTTTAGAATTAAACCACATGGCGTTAATCCCAAGATTCTTTGCTCCCTGGATATCACACACAGGGTCATCTCCCACATGTAAAGTCTCAGAAAAATCTATTCCTGAGATTTGTTTGGCTGCTTTAAAATGAGCTGGATCAGGCTTGTTATTCTGAACATCAACCGATGAAAGGGAAAAATCAAATAAATGTCCAATGCCTAATTTATGAATATCTGCATTACCATTGGTGAGAACACCCAGGGCATAATTTTTTGAAAGAGCTTCTAGTGTTTCCAGGACCTCGTCAAAAAAAGTAACCTTATGACGCTCTCTAAGAAAGAATTTATATGCTTCCTCAACAAGCTGAGTTAATTCATTTTTATTGGTAATGTGGTTTTTGAGGTGGTGATGGATGGTTTGTTTTCTTAATAAGCCTAAGTCATATCTTAGCCTAGGATCATGCTTGATAAGTTCTCGCCTAATGCTCATAAAGTCCTCAAAGGTTCCCCAGTCAATCGCATGATTTATTCTGCTTCCAATCCATTTCCTAGAATTTTTTTCAGCATTCATAATGACACTTTTTATATCCCAAAAAGTATCGTCTAGATCAAAAGTAATGAGTTTAATTCTAGGCATTAGTCTTTCTTGCTCTTGGATGCGACTTTTCATAAATCTTAATTAGATGCTGATAATCTAATCGAGTGTATATTTGAGTGGTAGAAAGAGAGCTATGACCTAGCAGCTCCTGAATACTTCTTAAGTCTCCACTTGATTCAAGCAGGTGCGTTGCAAAGCTGTGCCTCAGCATGTGAGGGTTTACCGGGGGCAAGCCCTGCATCAAGGCTAAGCTTTTAATTCTTTCCTGAACGCTCCTTGTAGAAATTCTTTTTCCTCTTAAATTTACAAACAAGGCTTCGTCTATAGTAGTGAGAGCTTTTCTTTTCTCAATCCATTGATTGATTGCTGATTGTGCAAAGCGGCCCACTGGCACAAGTCGAGTTTTTGATCCTTTGCCCAGAATCCTTAAAAAATCCTTAGACTCTTCAAAATCAGTTAAATTCACATTGACAGCCTCAGACACCCTGAGACCACTAGAGTAAATTAACTCAACAATGGCCATGTCCCTTATTTCCTGAATATTTTTAGGTTTAAAATTTAAAAGTTGCTCAACATCTTCGGGCGAAAGAACGCTTGGTAAATAGTTTGGAGATTTTGGGGAGCTCACCAACTCAAAAGGAGAGCTGCCAACCAAACCATTCTTAATTGCATAATTAAAAAATCCTTTAGCTGATGAGATATGCCTTTGTATGCTTCGTGCATTAATATTCTGCTCAAAAAGATTAGCAATCCACCCCAAGCATATTTCCTCACTTAACATTTGAAAGTTACTAGCATTCTGAGATTGAGCAAAATTTGAGAATTTAACCAAATCTCTCTGATAGGACTTTGTGGTGTTATTGGCCAGGCCTTTGATATTACCCAAGAAATCTAAGTAGTCAGAAATATTTTGAATGAGAAAATACTTCTTTTCACTCATACATCTTTTAATTCAATCACGCTGGCTATGACATCTCTAATATACTCAATAAAGGTAGTATCCCCGTCTCCTAAATACTTTGTTTGATCCTTCGAGCCAACCTTGAGAAGGCCAAATTTATTATTGAGCTTAAAGACACAGATCACGCCTGATAGCATTTCTTCCCCCCCAAACAAGTGCTGCATTTTTTCTTGGGAGAATGGGCCCATATGAATAGAGTTTTTATTCATTTCAAGCGAGGTGTCAGCCTCTAATTGCTGTATTTCCTTGTCTGAGGCTAGCTCTAGGCTACATTGATCAGCGCCAATTACGTCTTGAAAAAAACTTTCTACCGTTGTTTTGATAGCATGTAGGTCCTTGGCTTGAATCAGAGATAGGGTGAGAGTCTTGGATTTAAGAAAGAGATCCTCGTTGTCTTGGCCTGTTGAAACAAAGCTGGTCAGCATGTCCATTAATCTTGTTTGCTCATCTCTCAAGCGCCTTACCTGCATCTCTAAAAGAGAGGATGCACCGCCGATATCATGTTTGAAGCTTAGCTCACCGACCAAGGACTCTCTGGAAAGAAAGAAATCTGTATTTTCTAATAGATAAAGCTCTACTTCTTTTGATGTTAATTTTTTGTCCATATGCCCTCGCAAATACATTCAGCTGGCCCAGTCATTTCAAGCTTATCACCCACAATCCTTAACGAGATAGAGCCCCCTGCAGAATTTACAGTGAGTTTTTTATTTTTCTTAAGGTGCAGGCTTGCAACCGCGGCAGAAGCTGATCCGCAGGATAAAGTTTCTCCTGCGCCAGCCTCATTGGTTCTTAATAACAGGTCGCCTAACGTTTTCTTAAATAAAGATATATTCATATCTTTAAAGAAAATTCTTTTTCTAAGCTGCGCACATAGGCTCGAAAGATCATAGCTTTCTGTTTTATTCACCTCAACCAGTAGATGATAATTCCCCACATTGACACATTTAGCATTTGTGATGCCATATTTTTCTAAATGTTTTTTCTCCATTTTTGGAATTTCTTCCAAGGCTGGCAATGCAATGATTGCTTTAACTAATTTAGACTTAGTGGGCAGAATTTCTATGTCTCGAGATTTTGTTCCAAGGGTAATGGCTTTTTTGGGCAGCAAGCGCTCCTCCCAAACAAATGCTCCAACAGAGCGAACTCCATTTAGGCACATACTAGCCTCCGAGCCATCACTATTAAAAAATCTAATATACAAATCATGATGTGCTTTTTTTGGAGGATTAATAGTAATCAACTGATCAAAACCAATGCCTGTTTTCCGATTGCCCATTTTAATTATTTGAGCCTTGGTTAGAGGTTGAGGCTTTGTAAGATTCTCAATTACAATAAAATCATTGCCATTGCCATGCATCTTTTTAAACTTAATCATCAAGCCCTTCCTCTAGTGCTGTTAGATCTGATAAATGCTCCCTTCTTCTGATCAAACTAAACTGATCTTTATCTACTAGGATTTCTGCAGCCCTTGGGCGTGAATTATAGTTTGAGCTCATGACAAAACCATATGCTCCAACAGTTCTAATAGCCAGCAAGTCACCTTCACCCGCACTGAGTGATACATTTTTTGCTAGAAAATCACCCGTCTCACATATCGGCCCAACAACATTATAGTTTTGTAGCATGTTGCTATTTTTTTGAACCTGCCACACATCATGATGCGCTTGATACAAGGCAGGACGCAGCAAATCATTCATAGCTGCATCAGTAATAAGAAATGCATCTTTTTCATACTCTACTTTTGCAAGCATCACCCCTGCGTTTGCAGAGATGGATCGACCAGGCTCCACAATCAACCTTTCTGATCTACCTTTAAAGATTGTTTCATAGGATTGAATTAACTCATGAGGCTCGATAGTTTCTTCGTTAACATAGGTGACTCCAAGTCCACCCCCCATATCTATGAAATCTAATGTAGCTCCCAATGCTTCTACCTCACAAAGCATCTTTAATGACTGGTGAGCAGCCTCTTCAAATTTTTGAAGCTCTGTAATTTGTGACCCAATATGACAAGTCAGCCCAACCATCTGAAGATTTTTGCTTCTAATACAGTGCTTAGCTAGCTCAAGCGCATCCTCAATGCTCACCCCAAACTTATCAGATTTCCTACCTGTTTTAGTGAACTCATGGACCCCAGCATCTACCCCTGGATTAAATCTAATGGCAATGGGTGCAATTTTTTGCATGCTAGATGCAACGCTTTCAAGTCGCATGAGCTCGCTTTTAGATTCAATATTAAAAGATAAGATTCCACTGTTAATGCCAGCAGCCATTTCAACTTCAGACTTTCCCACGCCTGAAAAAATAATTTTTTGAGGATCCGCGCCAGCTAATAGAGCTCGATGAAGCTCTCCACCAGAAACTATATCAAAGCCACAACCGCAGTCCTTCAGTACCTTTAAGATTGAGATATTTGAAAGCGCTTTGACAGAAAAACACACTAATCCACTCATCGCACTAAAGGAGTCTGTGTATGCCTTAGCATGTCTCTCAAGCGTAGCGCGAGAGTATACATATGCTGGGGTTCCATGCTGTTCAGCAATATCTTTGAGAGATACCTCTTCTGCAAAGAGCTCATCTTGTTTGTAATTAAAGTAATCCATATTTAAGCTATAGAATCATTGCCAAAATATATGAGGGGATAGGAGCTTTCATTCCGCAGCTTGCGGTTACCAGGCTAATAGTTGCTAGAATAAAAAAAAGGCGAATTTTCATTCGCCTATTATGATTAATTAAAGAGAAAAAAACTAATTATTAGTATTTGTATTCCTCTTCTTTGAATGGGCCATCTACTGGCACATTAATATAAGCAGCTTGCTCTGAGGTCAGCTTAGTGATTGTTCCACCAAACCCTTCAACCATAAGCTGGGCAACCTCTTCATCTAATTTCTTGGGAAGAACCGTCACAGAGATCATCTCATTTTTCTTATCCTCATCGTTGATGCTTGCAAAGCCTTGCTCATATAGATGCATTTGAGCCAAAACCTGGTTTGCAAAGGAGCCATCCATAATTCTGCTCGGGTGGCCTGTAGCATTTCCTAGATTAACAAGCCTGCCTTCAGATAATAAAAGAATATAATTTCTGCTTCGAAGATCTGGAGTTTCATTTGGAGCAGTGTCTCTAAATACTCTGTGCACTTGAGGCTTAATTTCTTCCCAGTACCATTTATCTCTCATGAAAGCCGTGTCTATCTCATTATCAAAATGACCAATATTGCAGACCACCGCAGTATTTTTTAATGATCTAAGCATAGCCTCATCACATACATTAACATTACCAGTGGTGGTCACTATTAGATCGGTGTCTCCTAGGAGTTGAGTATTAATATCTTTGATATCTCTGGTTACTAAGCCATTGTTATAAGTTGAGACAACTTCAAAACCATCCATGCAAGCTTGCATTGCGCAGATTGGATCTGCTTCTGCAATTCTTACGATCATCCCCTCGCTTGCAAGACCAAGAGCCGAACCTTTCCCAACATCACCATAACCAATTACCAAAGCTTTTTTTGAAGCAAGGAACATATCTGTTGCTCTTTTAATTCCATCGCTAAGACTATGTCTGCAGCCATACTTATTATCATTTTTAGATTTAGTGACTGAATCATTCACATTGATTGCAGGAACTTTCAAGGTATTAGCTGCAAGCATAGCTTTTAATCTATGAACCCCAGTAGTAGTTTCTTCTGAGATTCCATGAATAGATTCCAGCATTTCAGGAAATTTAGTGTGAACCATGTGAGTTAAGTCACCACCATCATCTAAAATCATGTTTGCATCCCAAGGCTGACCGTCCACGAGAATAGTTTGTTCTATACACCACTCAAACTCTTCCTCTGTTTGACCCTTCCAAGCAAAAATAGGAATACCCGCTGCTGCCATTGCTGCTGCAGCATGCTCTTGAGTTGAAAAGATATTGCAGCCAGACCAGCGTAATTCAGCGCCAAGATCCTTTAGAGTTTCCATTAGAACAGCTGTTTGTATGGTCATATGGATACAACCCATAATTTTTGCACCTTTCAAAGGCTGAGAATCTCTATATTTATCTCTTAATGCCATTAATGCTGGCATCTCATTTTCTGCAAGAGAAATCTCTCTCCTACCAAAATCAGCTTGAGTAATATCTGCTACTTTATAGTCATTTTCCATTATTTATTCCCATGATATTTTGTGAGCATTTTACACAAAAAAAGGGTGCAAGCGCAGCCTTTCTGTTAACTTTAGATCGAATTATTGAGCAATATCAGCCGCTTTATCTGTTTTTTCCCAGGTTAAATCAAGATCCGATCTTCCAAAGTGACCATATGCAGCGGTCGGAAGGTAGATTGGTCTTTTTAGATCCAGCATATTAATTAAGTTTTTTGGTCTAAGATCAAAATGCTCTTCAACTAATTGCTCAATCGCTTCTTTGGAAATTTTTTCACTGTTGAATGTATTCACATTGATAGAGGTTGGTTTGGCAACCCCGATCGCATATGAGACCTGAATCTCACAAAAATCAGCAAGACCAGCAGCCACAATATTTTTTGCTACATATCGCGCTGCATAGGCAGCAGACCTGTCAACTTTTGATGGGTCTTTCCCAGAGAAAGCGCCTCCACCATGTCGTGCCATTCCACCATAAGTGTCAACAATAATTTTTCTTCCCGTGAGACCGCAGTCTCCAACTGGCCCACCAATCACAAATTTTCCTGTTGGATTGATATAGATTTTTGTGGAATCAAGGATCCATTCTTCAGGAACAACAGGCCTGATAATTTTTTCCATGACCTCAGATTTAATTTCTTCTTGGGAGACATCTTCATCATGCTGTGTTGACAAGACAATTGCAGAAAGACCTTTGATAGTCTTGCCGTTGTCATCATAAATCACACTGACCTGGCTTTTAGCATCTGGTCTTAACCATGATATTTCACCGCTCTTCATTGCATCAGCCTGCCTTTTCACCAACTTGTGTGATAAGTCTATTGGAAGCGGCATTAATGATTCTGTTTCTTTGCAAGCGTAGCCAAACATTAAACCCTGATCCCCAGCACCTTGCTCCAAATCTTCACCCTCGCCCTCATTGACTCCCCGGGCAATATCTGGAGATTGCTGAAAGACTAGGTTCGTAAACTCACAAGTATCACCGTTAAAGCCATAGGCATCATCATTGTAGCCGATATCATTAATGGTTTTTCTCACTATAGGCTCAAGGTCTGGATTTCCATTAGAGGTTATTTCTCCAGCGATAAAGACCATATTATTTTTTATCATTGTCTCGCAGGCCACTCGACTATTTGGATCTTCTGCCAGGTATGCATCTAGGATCGCATCAGAAATTTGATCAGCTACTTTATCAGGGTGACCCCCAGATACTGACTCAGATGTAAATATATAACTCATAGCATTCTCCTTTATTTATATGCTTAGTTCAGATTCAATGTTTGGACTTATATTTTTCATTACTTTTCTATATGCATTGTTAAAATCCGATTTCATTGAATATTTTTTTTAAAAGCGATGATTGATTTAGGGTATAAAAATGAAAATTATTAATGCCCATTGCCTGGAGGTCTTCGAGCTGCTGAATGCATATTTTAATGGATGCCTGCTCATTTTTTTGTGGATCCTCCGAGAATTGACCAATGATTTCTGGGGGAATTTTAGTGCCACATCTTTCTGCCATGCTGCAAAGACTAGCAATGTTATAAATAGGCATAATTCCTGCTGTGAGATCATTTTGAATATTTTGATCCTTGATTGCATCTACGAGCCTTTGATACTCATCCATTGAAAAGCAAAATTGGGAAATAGATTGCCTAGAGCCTGCAAGTGTTTTGTCTTTTAAAAGCCTTACATCAAAATCAAATCCTTCAGAGTCAGGGTGTGGTTCAGGATAAGCTGAAACAAAAACTTCCATCTTTTTCTTTGCAAGAAAATCTACAAACTCAGCGGTATTTTGAAAACCATCTTGATGAGCAATAAAGCTGCCCTCAGCCACATCCCCTCTAAGTGCAACAATTTTTGTGACGCCCATGGAGCTAAATTCATCCACAATAAAGCTTAATTCTTGTTTACTTTTCCCAACCAAAGTTAAGTGTGCGACAACCTCCACATCAACGCTCTCTTTAAAAGCTTTAATGAGCCCCACACTTTTTTCTTGCGAGCTTCCAAGAGCTCCATAAGTGATAGATATAAATCTTGGCCCAAAGTTACTCAGCAAAGAATATTCTTCGATAATTTTTTGATAATTCAAATCCTTTGGAGGATAGAATTCATACGAAATTTTCATTTTTACCTTTTGAAAGAAGGGATCCAACTTAGCAGTTTAAGCATGCAAGAAGGAGCAAATCACTTATATGTTGGAATATTAACTCTTTTGCCAATTTAACTCAATTATCTATGTTAAAAATCATAGAGCCATATTATGATTATTCTTTCCTAAATAATCTTGCTCATCATGCATAAAGATCTAGCTAATGCCATAAGATTTCTCTCTATCGATGCGGTTCAGGCTGCTAAATCAGGGCATCCTGGAATGCCAATGGGTATGGCAGATATTGCCGTCGCTCTCTGGAAATATAATTTAAAACACAACCCAAAAAATCCTACTTGGTTTAATAGAGATAGATTTGTTCTCTCAAATGGGCATGGGTCAATGCTGCTGTACAGTCTTTTGCACTTAACAGGTTATAACCTTTCAATTAATGATCTTAAAAACTTCAGGCAACTTGGCTCTAAAACCCCTGGACATCCAGAGCTAGACTTAAATATTGGTATTGAGACAACAACAGGCCCGCTTGGCCAAGGACTTGGAAATGCTGTTGGAATGGCGCTTGCAGAAAAAATGCTTGCAGCAAGGTTTAATAAATCTGAGGACTTAAGCCCAATTGACCACCACACTTATACTTTTTTGGGTGACGGCTGTTTGATGGAAGGGATTTCTCACGAAGTATGCTCATTTGCTGGAACACATAGCCTAGGCAAGCTCATTTGTTTTTATGATCAAAATGGAATTTCCATTGATGGAGAGATCTCCGATTGGTTTACTGATAATACGGTTCAAAGATTTGAAAGTTACAACTGGCAAGTCATTGAGGTAGATGGTCATGATGTTGAGCAAATACTTGAGGCGATTAAGGCAGCAAAGTCTAACTTAACCCAGCCAACCCTTATATGCTGCAAAACAATAATCGGTTTTGGCTCACCAAATAAAGGGGGGACTTCGGGCATTCATGGGTCACCGCTTGGCGATGATGAAATACAGAGCACAAGAGCTCAACTAGGTTGGCCCCATTCACCCTTTGAAATACCTGAAAGCATTAACTCTGAGTGGAATATGTGCAATGAAGGTGAACAAGTGAATGCGCAATGGGATGAGCTCATGATTCAATACGCTCACTCTCACCCAGCAGAGCATGCAGAACTAGAGAGGTTGATTCTTGGAAACCTACCAGAAGATTACAGCCAATCGTTTGATGCATTTGTAGCCCAGTTGCGCACAGAAGAAAATAAAGATATTGCCACCAGGAAAGCGTCAGAAATTTGCTTAAACTTCTTTTGCCAAAAACTTCCAGAGCTTACAGGAGGATCTGCAGATCTGAAGGGCTCAAATAATACTTTTTCAAAGGCCAGCACAGATTTGCTGCCTACAAATCCGAGAGGCAATCACATTTTTTGGGGTGTTCGAGAATTTGGGATGACAGCAATGATGAATGGCATGCTTCTTCATGGCGGCTTAAAGCCATATGGGGGCACTTTTTTAGTATTTATGGACTATGCTAGGAATGCTGTGCGACTAGCAGCTCTAATGGGCATACCGAATATTTTTGTTTACACCCATGATTCCATTGGCTTGGGTGAAGATGGCCCCACCCATCAACCTGTAGAGCACTTAGTGACCTTGCGGGCTACACCAAACTTACATAACTGGAGACCAGCAGATATTATTGAGACCGCAGTTGCTTGGAATGAATCCATTACATCTAAATCAACTCCTCACAGCCTCATCCTTTCTAGACAAAATCTTCCGTTTGTAGAAAGAACCGATGAACAGATTGGCTCTATTCATAAGGGTGGTTACGCATTAAACCAAGATGAAAGCGCACAACTTACGTTGATTGCTTCGGGGAGTGAATTGCAGCTCATATTGTCTGCAGCAGCTGAGCTGGCAACAGCTGGAATCAAGACCAATGTCGTGTCTATGCCCTGCTTAGATAAATTTTATTCTCAGTCAGAGGCTTACCGACATTCTATTATTAAACCCAGCTCCCCCAAGCTGATTGTAGAAGCTCTCCATTCTGCTTCTTGGCAGGGCCTCACCAATCTTGATGATGTGGTAATTGGCATTGACACCTTTGGAGAAAGTGCTCCTGCCTCAGATTTAATGAAGAAATTCGGCTTTACGGTTGAGAATGTTTTAGCTGAGGCAAAAAAACTTATTAAACAATGAGAACATTGGCCAATTTTACCGTTGAGAATAAAACAGTTGCTCTGAGAGTTGATTTAAATGTCCCGATCCAAGAGGGGCAGATTTTAGATGACACTAGAATCACAGCGATTCTTCCCACTGTGAAATATCTTCTTTTGCAGAATGCAAAAATTATACTGATTTCACATTTTGGTCGTCCAAAGGCAGGATGTTTTGATCCAAAATTTTCTCTTCAGCCAATTGCTAAAAAATTAAGTGAGTTGTTAAATCTAGAGGTACCATTAATTTCAGCTATTGCGGATGCTAATTTTCAAAGCCCGATCTCATTGTTAGAAAATATACGATTTGTAGCTGGCGAACTTGAAAATAATTTAGATCTTGCCCAAAGTCTTGGGGCAATGGCAGAGGTGTATGTATTCGATGCATTTGGCGCATCTCACAGAGAACATGCTTCCACTTATGGAGCGATTCAACATGCTGCTATCTCATGTGCTGGCTTGCTCTTAGAAAAAGAAACCGCAGCGCTGTCGAGAGCTACCAACTCTCTTGATAAGCCAGTCCTATCAATTGTAGGGGGGTCAAAAGTTTCTTCTAAGCTTGAGGTTATTAAAAATCTTAGCCGCTTGTCTGACAACATTATTACTGGCGGAGGTATTACGAATACCTTTCTTAAAGCAAAAGGTTTTAATATTGGCAACTCGCTATTCGAAGACTCTATGCTATTAGAGGCAAAAAATTTATTGAGCACAGCAAATATTTATTTACCCAGCAAGGTGGTTGTTGGCTCTAATATTAATTCTACAGAATCTAGAGAATGTGATGTGTCCTGTGTTCAGGATCATGAAATGATTCTTGATCAGGTGGTTGATGATCAAGCATTAGCTTTGATCTCTCAGGCAAAACAAATTATTTGGAATGGCCCCATTGGAGTGTTTGAGAAAAATGCTTTTGCTCATGGTACGCAACAACTAGCAGAAGCTATTGCCCAATCTTCTGCTTTTAGCTTGGCTGGCGGAGGAGAAACCTTACTTGCAATTAAAATGTTCATTAATAAAGACGATATTTCATATTGCTCAACTGGTGGTGGGGCTTTCCTTGAATTTATGGAAGGAAAAGAGCTACCATCACTATCAGCGCTAGGCTATAAATAAATAATAAAGGAAAAATCATGTCATTAAACACACTAGAAGAGATTGCAACATTCATCGTCGCGGACGGAAAGGGTATTCTTGCAGCTGACGAAAGCAACCCGACTTGTGGAAAAAGGTTTGACTCCATTGGTGTTGAGTCCTCAGAGTTAAACCGAAGAGACTATCGAGAGATGCTTTTTAGAGCTAATGGTATGAAAGGTAATATTGGTGGAGTTATTTTATTCGATGAGACTATTAGACAGGCAGCAGAAGATGGGACATCTCTAGTTCAGGTAATCATGGATCAAGGCGCATTGCCGGGCATTAAAGTAGATCAAGGACTCCAACCTTTAAGTGAGTCACCTGATGAAACTTTAACGCAAGGGCTCGATGGCTTAAATGAAAGATGTGCTGAGTATTTTCAATTAGGCGCTAAATTTACAAAGTGGAGAGCCGTAATTAAAATTGATGGCGAGCTCCCGACAGCTGCGTGTATTGAAAGCAATATGCAAGCGTTAGCCGATTATGCAAAAATTGTTCAAGATAACAATATGGTTCCCATGGTGGAACCAGAAGTTTTAATGGACGGCAAGCATTCTATTGAGAGATGTTATGAAGTTTCAAGCGCTGCATTAAAAGCACTATTTGCCTCTTTGGCTAAAAATGATGTCAATATACAGGGCACTATCCTAAAGCCCAATATGGTCACCTCAGGTTCTTTGTGCCAATCACAAGCCTCAGTTCAAGAGGTCGCAGAAATGACAGTGCGCTGCCTTCAAGAAAATGTGCCTGCTGATTTGCCTGGCATTACTTTTTTGTCTGGCGGACAATCAGAGATAAATGCAACTGCTCACCTTGATGCAATGAATAAAATTGGCGGTTTTCCTTGGAAGCTTAGCTTTTCATATGGGCGCGCACTTCAACAAGCAGCATTAAAGACCTGGTTAGGAAAATCAGAAAACATCCTAGATGCGCAGGCAGTTTTTTCTCATAGAGCTTTAATGAATAAACTTGCAGCCGAAGGAGCTTGGAGTTCAGACAAGGAACTCAATTAATTTTCATTGCAAGCTATAGTCCAACGCGTCTCATCGGCTGAAATATATATCCAAGATCTGCTCCATGCAAGAATTGAAAGAGGTCTTTTGGCATTCGTGTGCTTTGAATCTGAAGATTCAAATGAGGCCATTGATAAATTTATTAATAAAATAGAAAATTTTTACTTTTTTGACGATGATAGTCACGTAATGTCTACAAGTTTGAAGGAGATAGATGCAGAGTTGATGATAGTCAGTCAGTTTACTCTTGCAGGAGTAACCAGCAGGGGAAACAAACCAAGTTTTCATAAGGCGGCCCCCACAGCATTGGCTTTGACGCTATATAATGAATTAATGACCAAGCTGACTCACACATCCATTAAATATCAATCTGGTGTATTTGGCGCCAACATGAATGTGTCGCTGACAAATACAGGTCCCGTCACATTCCCTTTTCAATTCTAAGGATGATGGATCATAGCTTGGCTAAATTTACCCAAGAGATTGATGGCTGGATAGAATTACATTGTCCAGAATCCATGCGCACCCCTATGCCTGTATCAGAACAAGTTTGGGCTTCATCGAATATTCACTTTCCTTCCAAAGATTCTAAAGATTGGTTTAACGCCATGGTGTCGAAAGGCTGGTGCACCCCAGAGTGGCCAAAAGAATTTGGAGGGGGAGGATTAACATTTGATGAGTCAAAAATTTTAAAGCAGCGTTTAAAGTTCTTTGGATGCAGGCCTGCACAAATTAATTTTGGAATTTCAATGCTAGGCCCTGTTCTCTTGGAGTTTGGTACTGATGAACAAAAACAAGAGTTCTTGCCAAAAATTTCAAGGGGAGAGATCTGGTGGTGCCAAGGATTTTCAGAACCAGGAGCAGGCTCAGATTTAGCAAATATCTCAACCACAGCCTCTCTATCAAATGGAAAATATACGATTGAAGGCTCCAAGATTTGGACTTCTGAGGCTAATAAAGCAGATTGGATGTATTGCTTAGTAAGGACGGATAAGACGGTAAAAAAACAAGCTGGTATTTCTTTTGTTCTCATTGATCTCAAGCAACCAAATATAGACATCAAGCCCATCCAACTTCTAAGCGGGCAATCTCCATTTTGCCAAGTATTTTTTGACAATGTGCATGCAAATGAGTCTCATAGAATTGCGGCAGAAAATGATGGCTGGAAAGTTGCTAAAAGGCTACTTCAATTTGAGCGAATCATGATGGTTGATATGGAGAGCGAAGGAGCAGTAGATGTAGAGCCATTAAAAGTATTTCGTGATTCTCATCCATCAGCAAGCTTAGGCAGCAAGAAGTTACTTCAAAAGATTATCGCTCATGAAATGCGCAAGCATTTAATTGAAATGACCATGTCCAGGACGGCTGTGGAGTCTCAAAATGGTTTCTCACCCGCTGGACTAATATTAAAATACTTAAGTACTGAAGAGACTCAAACGCGATGGGAGCTTAATGTTTCAAGCCTCGGAATGGGTGGTCTGGAGATTGTTGATCATAGTGCAGGAGTTAAAAAAGAGGTTTCCAAATCTTTTTTTTACTCAAAAGCTTATACTATTGCGGGAGGAAGCTCGGAAGTTCAATTGAACATTATTTCTAAAAATATCCTTGGATTAATATCATGACTATACAAAAAATTTCTGTTTTCTGTGGCGCCCATATGGGCAAATCACCAGCTTACAAAGCAGCAGCTGAAGACCTAGGTAAATTACTTGCAAGCAAGGGTTTGGAGGTTGTTTTTGGGGGCGGCAACATTGGTCTGATGCGAGTGGTATCTGATACTGCTATTGCGCATGGAGGGAAAGTGACTGGCATCGCCCTAAAATCATTAGATGTATTTGAGCTTACTAATCCGAATATCACAAAGACAATAATTACTCACTCATTGTTTGAAAGAAAAGAAAAATTTCTTAGCATCAGCGATGCTTTTATCGTTATGCCGGGCGGCGTTGGCTCAATGGACGAGCTCTTAGAAGTGATGGTTAGTAATCATTTAGGAGAGATTAATAAGCCTATAGGAATTTTAAATATCAATGGTTACTACGACTCATTCATGGATTGGCTGCAACATGCTGTGGACGAGCAGTTTGTTTCAGCTGAAAACCAGCAACGAGTTTTAATCTCTAGCGATCCCGCCGAGTTACTTGAAATGATTTTAATAGCAGAAATGCCTGACCCTGATAGCTGGTTCGAAAGATTAAATACAGATCCTACGCCGTCTTAATTTTTTTTATCTCTAGAGATTAACAGCCCTATTTCAAATAATAACCACATAGGTATGGCCAAAAAGAGTTGAGAAAAAATATCGGGTGGCGTTAACAGCATTGCCAGGACAAAAAACCCAATAATTAAATATGGGCGAATTTTTTTAATAGTTTTTTTGTTGGTGATACCAGTGCTGATTAGCAAAAAGGTAGCCACTGGAATTTCAAAGGCTAACCCAAAAGCAAAAAATAGTTTCAATACAAAATCTAGATATTTATTAATGTCAGTCATCACCTGGATTGAATCAGGAGCAGCCGCAATGAAGAAATTTAAAATGATGGGGCTCACTATAAAAAATGCAAAAGCCACTCCAGCATAAAAAAGTACGCCGGAAGAGATTAACAATGGAAGCACAAAAGTTTTTTCACTCTTGTACAGCCCTGGAGCAATGAAGCCCCATAGTTCAAATAAAGAATATGGCATGGATAAAACAAGCGCGCTATAAATTGCCAGCCTTAAAGGCGCAATAAATGGCGAGGTTACCTCGGTAGCAATCATAGTACTATTTTCTGGAAGAATTGCAGTCAAAGGCGAGGAGATCAAAAAATAAATTTCATTAGCAAAGGGCAGGCAGAAGATTAAAAAAATTCCTGCTACAACAAACACTCTAAGCAACCGAGAACGTAATTCCTTGAGATGCTCTATATAGCTCATTTCATTTGGGTTGTTCATCAGCATCCCTTTCAAGCTCTTCCATTTTTAGTTCATTGAAAATATCTTGTTTTAAATCTTCTGCCCCAATATCTCTTTCAATCGAGGCTCTGAATTCAAAAAATTTATTTTGTAGTTTGGTGAAGTTCTTTACTAAGGCCTTTACAAAGTCAGGCAGCTGCTCTGGCCCAATGACTAAGATTCCAACCAACAGGATAACTAGAATTTCTAACAGTCCGATTTGAAACAATGCTATTTATCTTCTGATTCAGATTTTGATGTTGTGTCCGCATCCTCATCTTTAATTGCTTTTTTGAAACCTTTCAGGCCTTCGCCAAGGTCTGACCCTAGATTGCGTATTTTTTTACCACCAAATAAGACCACAACTACCAACAAGATGATTAATATCTGCCAAATACTTATTCCGCCTATGCCCATTTTATACTCCTGATACTTTTAGATAATACGCTCATCTAGAGCTTATTAATTAGCAGCATCATAATTATTCCCGTTAATGTAATTATAGTGAGATTTTGCCATTTACGCTGTTTTTGTAAACTTACCTGCATTTCGTTAACCATATCTGAATGTTTTTTGCTGTCTTGGGCTAAAAATTTAATATTATCAAGTAGATCAAATACCTCGTTAGGCAAGCCAGTTGCCCTATCCAAAAGTTCATATTTATTCTGCTCTAAAAATTCTTTTAGTTTTGTTGGGCTGTATTGGTTCATAACCCAGCTATCAATGTAAGGTTCCGCTAATCCCCAAAAATCAAGTTCCGCATAGATCTTACGGCCCATGCCTTCAATATGAATGAGAGTTTTTTGCAGGAGTATGAGAGAAGGCTGAATGGATAAACCAAATTGTCTGGTTGAATCAAATAAATATAACAACAACTTCCCAAATTCTATTTCAGACAATGGCCTAGCAAAAATTGGCTCACATGTAGCTCTGAGAGTTTGCTCAAGAATAGATTGCTGAGTGTTGGACTTAACCCAGCCTGCCCCTATAAAAAGTTTAGCCAGCTTTGAATAATCTTGTTTTAAGGTTGCTTGAAGCATTCTCGCAAGATTGTATTGGTCTTCTTGAGTTAATGAGCCAACAATTGCACAATCAATAGCAATATAGCTAGGAATCTCAACATTCTTTTTGCTTACAAAAATATTGCCCGGATGCATGTCTGCATGAAAAAAATTATCTCTAAAGACTTGATCAAGAAATATTCTCACGCCATTTTCTGCTAATTTTTTTCGATCAATACCAAGCTTATCCATTGACTCTATGTCTGTGCATGCCAGGCCATCAATTTCTTCCAGTGTCAGGACATCTACAGAGGTATGGTCCCAGAATATTTTTGGAATATAGAGTAGCTCTGAGTCAGCAAAATTTTTTCTGGTTGCGCTCGTGTTTGCTGCTTCGACTTTAAGATCTAACTCTTGCTTGATGGTTCTTTCGTAATCACGAATCACTTCATTGAGTTTAAGTCGGTGGCTCTCCCAGTAAAATAAATTTATGGCCAGCCCCACTATCTTCATCACGCCTATGTTTCTTTGAACCTTTCTGTGAATCCCAGGCCTTAATACTTTGATTACAACATGTTCTGATGAATTAATTAATTGTGCACGATGAACTTGAGCCAAGGAGGCTGCTGCCATTGGCACCTCTTCAAAATTTTTAAATACATCTTGAAGATGAATGCCTAAAGAGCGCTCAATTATTTTCTTTGCATCTTTCGCTGGGAATGGGGCGCATTGATCTGTCAGGGTATTTAAAAAACCAATCATGTCTGCAGGCACAACGTCGCTTCTAGTGGAGAGAAGCTGGCCAAATTTAATAAACATAGGCCCCAAGCTTTGTAAAAAATTTGTAATTCTTTGCCCAGGAGGAGCGCTACGATTTAGCATATAAAAAGGATTAAGAAATCCAAGCACCCTAATGAATCGGGAGGAACTATTCTCTATGGGTATATTAATTACTCCAAACCACATCATTTTTATGAAGATATTTAAAACATCAAAGACAGATACAAAGAAATTAATCATGACGTTATAACTTGCTCCAATCTATCTACCCTAATTGCCATTGCTCTTAAAGCTGCTTGGAGTTGATGCGCCCGAGAATAACCATCTTGGCTTAGATGGCTTTTGATAGCATTAGTGGCAAAGCTTCTGGTGATCAAAGCAGGAATGGTGCCCAGATGCTTGTAAATTAAAACTTCTAAATCTACGTTAGACTCTTTTATTGCAAGGAAAAACATTAGAGCAAGCTCTGAATCTCCTTCAAATGCATGGGCAGGAATATTTTGATGCCGGAGGGCATAAAGCGTTGTTGCTGAATCCAGAGATAAAGAGAACTGCGGGTGAGTTAAAGCTTCAGAAGCCAAGGTTTGCTCTATTTTTGTAAGGCGAATAGACATTACTGACAAGCTGGAAAAATGTACATTGAACTCAATAGGGTAAATACTTTCTAGCTTTTTTTGAAGCTCACTAGAAGCCTCATATGCTTCTTCAAAGAGTCGATTAAGAGAGAGCTTCATATTAGTTGGCTTGATGAATCGCCACTACTCCATTGACCAGATTATAGAATTTGCACTTTTCAAATCCAGCTTCTATGACCATCAGCTTAAGCTCTTCTTGAGCAGGATGCATTCGAATAGATTCAGCAAGATATTTATAGCTGTCAGCATCATCTACAAATAAACTACCAAGCCTTGGGATTACATTGAAAGAATACCAGTCATAAATTTTTGAAAACAAAGAATTTGTTGGTTTTGAGAATTCAAGAATGAGCAAAATACCTCCAGGCCTTAACACCCTTTTCATCTCCCTTAGGCCAGCTTGCTTATCTGTAAAATTACGAAGGCCAAAGCCAATGGTCACTAAGTCAAACATCTGATCTTGATAGGGCAGTTTCTCCCCAGATGCGAGGGCAAAAGAACAATTTTGATAGAAATTTTCATTGATAGATCGTTCTTTTCCCAGAGCAAGCATTGATTCATTGATATCAGTTACATGTATATGCGAAGAAGGAAATTTTTGGCTGATTAATTTTGGAATATCACCTGTGCCACTTGCTATATCAAGCGCAATAGCATTTTCAGACAACCCAGATAGCTCTAATAGCATTCTTTTCCATAGCCTGTGCATCCCGAATGACATGACATCATTCATCAAGTCATATTCGTCCGCTACCGAATGGAAAACATCCCCAACTTTTTTAGCTTTTTGGTTGATGTCTACTTCCTCAAAGCCAAAATGTGTTTTATTACTCACGATCTAACTGCCGCATTTAAATTCATAAAATTATTGTAACGACTTTCCTTGATATGGCTATGCTTAAGGGCCTGCATCACCGCGCAACCATCGTCTTCTTGGTGCCCGCATTTAGGAAAGACACATTTAGAAGCAAAATCATTAATTTCTTTAAAGCCAGCAAGAATTTCTGCATGATTGAGATGCTCTATTCCTATATCTCTGACACCAGGAGAGTCAATAACCTTCATGTTATTGGCTACTTGATAGAGCGTTGAAACTGAGGTTGTATGCACTCCCTGATTATTTGATAGTTCTCTAGATAGAATCTCAGTTCCAGTGAGCGCAGAGGTCAGGGTCGACTTACCTGAGCCAGAATTTCCTACAAATATACTAGTTTGATTTGCAAGATATGAAATAAGCTCATTTAAATTTGTTTGATATTTTGCTGAAATGGCAAATGAAGACACCTCTAAATCATTATATAAATCTTTTAAAACTATATATGCCCCATTTTCTAACATATCAATTTTATTAAAAATAATGAAAGGCTGAATGCCAGATTTTAGGGCGATTACAATCCACTTATCAATAAATTCAAGACTGGTTTTTGGATTCACAGTGACCAGGATCCCAAGATGGGTAATATTTGCCGCTATAGCTTTTGTTTTTCTATCTTTAGATTTATACAAGGCTGTATTTCTATCTAGCCTTTCTGTAATCATCGCATCACAGTCACCAGAATCTTGAGTAGGCTCAATTTTAACAAAATCTCCAACAACCAAATCCATTCTGCCTTGAATGCGGCACTTGAATATCCCATCAGTTGCGACTACCCTGCAGGTGTTTGAGTAATACTCAATAATTTGACCAGTTTGAACTTTTATCATCTTGGGATCAAAATACACTATCGTTAAAATTTAACAACTCAAATGGCTAATCAAAAATCTAATCAAAACTTAATCTGGGTCGATCTTGAGATGACAGGCCTAGATCCAGAAAAAGAAAGAATCATCGAGATTGCTACCATAATCACAGATACTAATCTTAACATTGTTGCTGAAGGGCCGAACTTAATAATTCACCAACCAAAAGAATTAATGGTAAATATGGATGAGTGGAACACCAACCAACATGGAAGTACGGGTCTCACCAAGGCTGTTCATGAGAGCAGTGTCACAGAGCAGGAAGCAGAAATGAGAACCCTAGAATTTATTTCAAAATTTGTAGGTCATAAACGCTCGCCCATGTGCGGTAACACCGTGTCTCATGATAGAAGATTTCTTGCAAAATATATGCCAGGTGTTGAGTCCTATTTCCACTATAGACATATAGATGTTTCATCAGTCAAGGAGTTAATCTCGCGATGGATGAATGATGCTCAGACATATGATAAGCAGGGCTCTCATAGGGCAAAAGACGATATTCTAGAATCAATTAATGAGCTAAAACTATATAAAAAAATACTTTTTGACTAAACATTGATTTTGTTAATATGCAGCTTATCTTGCTGCACTTTAAAACCATGTGCTGAAGAGATAGATGGATCAATTTTCTCAAGCTCTTTTATAAAATTAAAAGTTGCTATTAGCTCATCCTCACTAAAATCCAATGATAAGTAGCCTCTCTGCGATGGATCCATCCAATCAAGCTCAGGATTGATGTCAACAATTTCTTCAACAAACCGCTTTTTATCAATTTTTAGAACGTCTGTAATTCCAGGCGAAGTTACAGACGGTGCGCCTAACTCAATACCAACTTTTGTACCCTCATCATTAGTCAGATTTGCCACCCAGGAATTATGAGTGTCACCCGCCAGGCTAATAAAATTTTTATTTAATTTTTGCATAAGCCTATAAAATTTATTGCGTTCTGCTGGATACCCATCCCATGCATCTAGGTTTGAAGGTATGCCTAGGCCAAGAAACTTAAGGTAGGGCTTAAGAAAAGTAGGCACATCTTCTTTTTTTAACATTTTAGATAAATCTGGAAATTTTAACTTGGTCATGAGCACTTGTTGTCCCATAACAGTCCATTTAAAGTCCTCTGCAGTCATTTTCTCCTCAATCCAGGCTAACTGCTCTTTTCCTAAAAGTTTTCTGTCCAGCGAGTTCAGATCACTATAAAAACTTGCTTGATTAAAACCTGAGTCGCTCAAATAATCTTTGGGTTGAATTTGTTTATCTCTCTCATATTGTCTGGTATCTAGCATGAGTAGTTGAATAAGCTTGCCAATCTTAAATTCACGAAATATTTTTCTTTTGTTTTGCTGCTCTCGAATAGGCATCCATTCATGATAAGCCTTAATGGCTGCAGATCTTCGAGCATAGAAATCGCCTTCTGAGCCATCGATTGCATGATTTTTCGCTCCCTTTTTCCAGGTATCATTTGAAAACTCGTGATCATCCCACACAGCAATGATTGGAGCATTACTGTGGAGCGCTTTGGACCCATGATCTAATTTATATTGAGCATGACGTTCCCTATAGTCTGCAAGAGTAATGATTTCATGCAATGGACTTGGAACTCTTCCAAGTTTTTTGGCATTGGATGTAGCATAACCACCCATTGGATACTCATAGAGGTAGTCTCCTAGATGCAACCAAAGATCAAGATCATTTTTTTCTGCGGCTGCTTGATAGGCATTAAAAAAACCAGCAGGAAAATTGCTACAGCTAAAAACTCCTATCTTCACCTTATTAATATTCAGGGCCAGAGTTTTTGTTTTTCCGCTCTCTGAAATTGCAGTTCCAGCTTTAAATCTATAATAGAATGTTTCACCAGATTGAAAGATGTCTTGAATAGACAAATCATATTTCACCGTATAGTCAGAGAGTGACGATGTTTTTAAGGATTTGGTAAAAGCAATGTTATTAAAATCTGAGCTCGATGAAACCTCAAGGATCACCTTAATGGGTCCGGGTTGCTCAGGCGTTACCCTAGTCCATAATATTACTTGATCAGATGAAGGGTCTCCACTAGCGACACCATGATTAAAGCGAAATGTATTTTTGCTGCAGCCTCCATTGATTGAGGCCGTTAAACCGATTGCAGCAAGCGATGATGCTTTGAGAGCGAAACGTCTTTTCATTAATAAATATTAACAGCGTTTCCAGGGAAAGATGCAAGGTTTATAAAAAATTTTCTAGAGCTTTAGTCCTGCTTATTTACAGGCTGAATATTCATTGGAAATGGCATGACTTGGCTTTTATTTTCTTTAATTTTTGCCTCCCCAGATTCAACCACCTCATCCACGCGAATGACAGAATTGATGGGAATGTAGGAGCGCTCAACATTTTTAAATTCTTTTTCTAATTTTTCAGAGGATGGATCTACAACTAGCTGTTTATTTTTATTGAATATATACTCTTCCACCTCTATGAAACCATACATATCGCTTTGATAAATTTGCTTAGCAAAAACCTCGTATATTTCACCGAGCTGCATAAAAATTATTTTATATGTGGTCTTTTTAGTCATAATTAGATATATGGGTACAAAACTTTATATTAAAACCTATGGTTGTCAAATGAATGAGTATGACAGCCAAAAAACTTTGGAAATCTTGAAACAAGACCCAAGCATCGAAGAAACCTCTATTCCTGAAGAGGCAGATATTATTTTATTAAATACATGCTCTATTAGAGAGAAAGCTGAAGAAAAAGTTTATTCAGAACTTGGTCGGCTTAGAAAACTAAAATTAAAGAACCCAAATTTAAAAATAGGTGTTGGAGGGTGCGTAGCAACCCAAGAAGGTAAAAATATTTTTAAAAGAGCTCCTTATGTTGATTTAATTTTTGGACCTCAAACGATACACAAAGTCCCCTCACTTTTAGCCAAAAAGAATAAAATTGAAGCAGTGGATGTTTCATTTCCAATAGAAGAAAAATTTGATTCCCTACCAGCGCCAGAGGCTACAGGCACCTCAAGCTTTGTCTCCATTATGGAGGGGTGCTCTAAATATTGCTCATTTTGCGTTGTTCCCTATACACGTGGCGATGAGGTTAGCAGAAAGCCTGAGCAAATATTTGATGAAGTGGCGAGGCTTATTGAGCAAGGGGTCTCTGAGATTATCTTTGTAGGTCAGAATGTTAATTCTTACCAGCACACCCTAGATGGACGCGTCCTGCGACTATCAGATTTAATTGAGGTGTGCGGATCAATTGATGGCGTGCATAGAATTAGATACACAACCTCTCATCCTCTTGATATGACAGATGACTTAATAAATGTATACAGTCATGTGCCACAGCTGGTGAGCCACCTCCATCTCCCAGTTCAATCTGGTTCCAATGAAATTCTCACTAAAATGAAAAGAAATTATTCAAGGGAGCAATATATTGAGATTATTGAGAAGCTTTTAATAGTTCGACCTAATATTAAAATTTCCTCTGATTTTATTGTTGGCTTTCCAGGCGAATCAAGCCATGATTTTCAGCTCACCATGGATCTAATTGAAACTGTCAAATTTGATGCTTCTTTCAGCTTCATATACTCACCAAGACCAGGCACCCCTGCCGCTAAATTAGAAGATAGTACCCCTTTGGCAGAAAAGAAAGAAAGATTAAATATTCTACAGACTCGCGTTGATGAGCTGCAAACTCATTATAGCAATAATTTAGCTGGCACAATTCAGAGATGCTTGGTAACCGGCGTATCTAAAAAAAATATTAATCAATTACAGGCTCGAACTGAATGCAATAGAGTTGTTAATTTTGACTTCCAAAATATTAATATTCTAGGTAAATTAGTAGATATTAATATTACTCAAGCATATCAGCGGTCTTTAGTTGGGAAAGTCTTAAACTCAGAGGAATTGCAGTCAGCCTAAATGCAAGAAATTTATAATAGATTAGCTCAAATCCATCTGGAGCCTGCACATACCAAGAACCTAAAAGCTTTTGTAGGAGAGTTAAATGGAAATATTAAAATCCTTGAAAGAGGTTTCAATGTAAAAATTTTTCAAAATGGGAATAAACTTAGCATCTCTGGCGAT
>ERZ891418.36-NODE-36-length-43567-cov-11.371254_pt1 | contig 43567 bp, 60 predicted proteins | sample MGYA00521236_ERZ891418 | MGnify/ENA primary metagenome ERZ891418 (study PRJEB32303, sample SAMEA104408696) | aquatic metagenome | biome: Brackish water; feature: Chemocline; material: water | place: Baltic Sea | collected 2014-10-18T10:34:00 | depth 100 m ... | reverse complement strand
ACCAACGGTGTTGATGCAGCCAATATCTACGGTGGTTTGACGAATATGTTGAACACCAACCAGTTGAATTTCAGCAATTCGGCGTTCGAACAGAATCAAACCGGCGTCAATAACCAGTTCGCGTTGCAGAAAATGTATCAAGACCAGGCCGATGCGTGGTTACAAGATTACTTCCAGAACGGGTATAACGAAACGAATATGACGATTCAGTCAATTCAGTCCGCGATGGCGAAACAACCCTGGTACAAACCTCTAGTTGATATGGGCTACGACGCGCTTGGGGCGGTTGCTACGGCCTACACACCGAAGGCGCTGACGAAGATCGGGCTAGGCACCAGCGGCTAACATCATGGCATACTACGACCCTATTACCGGCGAATATAAAGAAGGCGAAGATCCGAACTTACCTCAGGGTCCGGTTAATCCCTTGAGTGCCGCCGCTGCTGCCGCTCCCGACCCCAAGGCTTCCTGGCCCACCGTGGGCTCTACCGGCGACCCCAACCGGGACGCCATGCTCAACTTCATAAGCCGAGGATTTATGGAGAGATCGGCGGCGACAAAAAAGGACCCCGCAGTCTTAGTTGATGAGATGATGGACAAGATCAGTCCAGGAAAGCTGCTTCTCACCGAAATGCTGCATGGTATCGGCGCGGGTTTGATGAACCGGCCTTATAAAACCGTCCGCGAAGGTCTCATGGAACGTTTCATGGAGGAGCAGAAGGTTAAGTTGCAGCAGCAACAAAACGACTCTCTACGTCTCCAGCAGTTTATGGCGATGGATCAACGAGCGCAGACCGCGCGTGAGGCTGAAGCTGGTAAAGGCGAACGTCTAGATAAAACCCTCAGCGCCAAAGAACAAGCCCAACAGGCTCAACTAACATATCAACGCGAAGTTCTGACCGAGACTATTAGCAAGAATGATAATGATTACGAAGTAGCAAAACAGCGTGCAGATGCGTTGGATGATAGCGTAGAAGCAACCAAACTTCGTGACAAGGCCACAGACAAATACCAGAAAGGTTTGCTAGATGTCGCCAAGCAGCGCGAAGAAACCCGGAGACTCGCTGGAACGGGTGACCTGTACACACCAAAGAATGAACTCTCTGACCTAGCTATGGGCATCGGTAAACGCGCTCCGGGTCTTAATCCTTCATTAAAGAAGGAGCTAAGAACCGTAACCAAAGACATTGCTATAAGCATTGACGAAGCCTACCAGATGCCTGATGGCCCGGAAAAATCCCAAAGACTCACTGTCTTAAACGAGCAGATGGTGGTGCAAATCGACTCCGTAGCGCAAAATAAAATGCCTGCGGAAATGCGAAAAGACTACGACTTTCGTATGCAGTCTCTGAGTGTCGTAGATCAGGCTTTTGCTCTTCTCGCTCAGTTAGAAGCCGAAGGAAAGAGAACGGGGGTTGTAGAAAACTGGGTTGAAGAAAAATACCGCCAGTGGAAAGGTGACGCAGCTAACCCGACGTTCACGAAACTCTACGCCCTGTTACGAGATAACTTCGTTGACTTTCGTGAAAATGTTTCCGGCGCAGCCTTCGGGCCGTTGGAGTCGAAGGACTATGAGTCTATCCGAGGTCTGGCTAGTCAGCCGCCGGAAGTTGTTAAAGAAATCCTGTTGCTCATCCAACAAAAGGCCGTAGAAAAAACCTTAGAAGAAGTAAGCAAGGTGGACCCGGGCGCACCCAAATTCTACATCAAGTCTGATAAAGAAGGTAACCCGTTTATCAAGATTCGCGGTCGAGCTTACTCCGCCAAATCCTCTCCTTGGGTTAAAGATCTTGCAGACCGGTTAGGATATTAAAACCAATGCCCCCGAGATACAGAGTAAACGAATTTGGTGAACTGGTTGAGATTACCGAAGAGGAAACGTCTAGCCAGGAGCAAAAGCCTTCAGCACCCCCGCTATCCTTCCAAGACCGGATGGACTACATGGACGCCGGGATTACCCGAGAGGTATCCCCGGAAGAGAATGCTGATGCAGCTGCTCGGATGAAGTCTGGAGTATCGGGAGCGGTTCAAGGCGGTATCCAGGGAGGTATCCCCGGAGCCCTGATCGGCGGCGGGGCTGGAGTTGCATTTCCCAACCAAGCCCACGGGACCAAAATCGGCCAAGCCTCTGGAGCCCGTCTAGCCATCGAAGCCCTTATGGGTAAGTACAAGACCGCCGGGAGAATCGTTCAAGGCGTTGCGTCTGGCGTGGGAGACCAAGTAGGAGGCATCTTAGGCGACTTTACCGATAAGATCCTAGGCAACGAACGAGAAACTGCCCTAGGGCGCGGTATCAGTTCTGTTGGCGCAGGTCTAGGCCAAGCCGCGAACCCCTTCAAGGCCGGTAAAATAGGCCCCGAACAGCGTCCCAGGATACCTTTCCCTGAGCCGGGTAAAGGAGCCTACCTAAACTACGCCCAGGATGACACAACCTTCGGGAAGGTCTTACAAAGCCTTATGCGAGGCAGTGACGAGTACGTAGACGACTCCATGAAGGGTTTCAAAGATGCCTGGGTTCACACCAACGGCACCCCCATGTCTGACACGGAGACCGTAGACTTCCTGAGAGGGTTGCACAAAACCGTCACAAAAGTCGGTGCCGCGAAGGGCTCTAACCCCGGTGTGATAGACGACATTGCCAAAATTGCTGGCGACGATAAGGCCACCATGCAAACGGTGTTTACGATACTGTTCCCAAAAAACGGCGGGGACTTTGCTGACCCGGCTGCGGTCGGAGCCACCCTGGAGACACTCAAAAACAACCTTAAGGGTAGCCCGGAAGTGTACGAAAAGTTCGTCGGAACCTGGCTAACGCGGAATGTACTGGAAGAAACCCTGACCGTCGGTAAGGGTGATATGGCCGAGCGTGGGGCCAACTTCTTTGCTGACACCCTGAGTGATAAACCTGTACGCAATGCTGCCTCAGGTCGGATGTCTTCGGAGCTTGTCATAGGTGAAGACCCCCTGGCAAAGACGCTTAACGGCACGGAACTCCTAGAACGTCTAAGCACCCTCAAGGGCGTTCTGCAAAAGGGATTGGGGAAATCCCAGTATGCATCCTTGGTGAACATGGCGAAGTCCATGCAAATCCTGGACCCGGAAAATACTGGAGGTATTCGACAGAAGTTGGTCGGACTGGTCATGCCCAGTATGCGATACAATGCCAACCGTATGATTTTTTACGGCTCACAAGCGGCCCTGCTTGGCGGCGCGGGATTCGGCTTAAGTCAGTTAGCAGGGCAGTCGATTGGCGCTGGTCTGATGCTGGGCGGCGCAGCCGCTGTAGGTGGTCTCACTCTGGACAAAATGGCTATGGTCGCCATGAAGAACCCCGAATTGATGCAGGCTTATGTAGACGCCCTAGAGGAGGGTAATACAGGGCTAGCTCAAACCGTCATTAGAAGTATGGTTAGTTCCTCTCAACAGCCACTGCTTGATGCAGAGACAAAGGTTCAGGCCATGCCCACTACCCGATAGCCTCGATAATCTCCTTGGCCCGCTGACTAGAACCCCTGCAACGAGTCAGGGTCCAGTCGTGGTTCACGCAGACCTTGAAATCATCCGGGGACTCGTCGTGGCGTAGTGTCAAACGCATATGGATATTCCACCTGACCCCCGGGGCGTTAGAATCCGTCTTGTGCATGGTCATAACGGAGTCAGCATCCCCGGGCCAGTTGCTCCCATCACGGAAGCGGTAGACGGAGAGTTTATCATCCATCGCGGCTTCGGAACCCCGCAACGGTTTGTTAAAATGGTGAATCACCACGAAGGACAGATCGGGGTTTAGTTCCGCCTGAATCCGTCCGAGATTTGTATAGAAATCTCGGACCACCTCATTCGCCCCGGTGGAGATGAAGTACGACGCCGGGTCGATAATGACGACATCGGCCTTCGTAGCCTTGACCATGTCCCGGATGTAGTACCACCCGTTCGGTTGATCGACCTTGAAGGGCTTATAGGTCCCTTTAGGGACGTAGAGGAATTCCTCGGGGCCAGAGAGACCGTTGGCCCGGTACCGCATCCGTAGGCGCTTCCTGAAGCCGTAGGAGCCTAGCTCCCCGTCTATCGACAGAACCCGCGCCTTGTCCAGAACAGGGTACCGGACGTCTTGGAACAGACACCGACCACCCCCGCTCACCAGGGCGTCACAGATTTCCAAATTCAGCCAAGTCTTGCCCGTCTTGGTCTCGCCCCCAGCGAGGAGGACAGCACCCTTAGGTAGGATGCCGCCCCCGATCCACTGAGGATACACGTCATCGTCACCGAGACAGGCCTCGTAAGCGTTCTTGACCATGCGGGTAGATTAAGACGTGACCTTGGAAAGTATGCGCTCGAAGATGTTGGGCTCGGGTTTCGGTTGGGGGTCTTCCAGATCTCTCGCGATCCAGTAGTCGTCCCAGTCGGAATTAGGCGGCGTAGGTTCTCCCTCCACCGGGGAATCTTGCTCCTGCCGCCGTTTGTAGTAGTACTTAATCACGTCCGGCCATTCGAGGCCCTCGACACCGCTTCGGGGGGAGTCCCGGAACCACAGCATCATAAGGATGTTGGCGGCTGCGGAAGCCAGGTGGTCCTCTTGAGCTACAAAGGAGCCGCAGTTCCAGTTCTCGCTGCCAGCCTGCACAGCAGCCAGGTGATTGAGTGCGTGAGATAACGGCGAATGGTCGGAGGATAGATCCAACCCCACCCAGTTAGGGTAGTACGGATCGTCTGCGAGCCTCCCGTACTTTTCCTCGCCCTCCGCGAAGGCTTCAGCTACAGCTTCTAGCGCCTCCCCGGGGATCAGATCATAGCGGGCAGTTTGGCGGTTCCGCCAGCCGCCGAAGGGGCTTACACTTGGTAGACTCATATTAATTCTCCCTTTAATCAAACAAATGAAACTCGGGAATATCCCTCGGTCCCCGATCATCCCAGTCTCTGCGGAGGGGCACACCTTTCTCGTCCAAAGCCATGCTATAGGAATAGACGCCCCTAGTTATTCTTTTACACGGCATGATGTAACCGCCTCCCCTAGATGAACGGAAGAACCTAAAGGTAGACGCTACGGCAGTTTCATTAACATCGTGTCCTACCAGTTTTCCCACCTCGGCGGTGAGTTCTCGAAGTGTGTATGCGTGACCCTTTCGGAGGATATCGTAAACAGCATCACGCATCCTTTGAAAGGCTTTTGCATCATTGTCTTTTTGCTTTTTCGTCAAGGGAACAAGCGTAAAGGGGCCGTCCTTAGAGTCAAATAATTTCGACGTCTTTTCGGTCTCTTTGATCGTTTGTGTTTTTGCTCGACTTAAAATTTCTTCGAACGTCATTAGTACTCCTCTCCTTCGTCAACTTGTAGGGCCGATAGTGGCATCGGGGGGTCCGTGTCCCAATTATCTTCCACTAACTCATTCTCGGCTAAATCCATAGCCTCCCGATGGTCGTCCGCCTCGAATACCACGTATTGCCAGGACTCTTGTTTCAACAGGACTTTAAACAGCGGCATCACGAGCCTCCTCAGCCTCCTTAATCAGTTTCTTAAGATGTTTTCTGAGAAACTTTATTTCGTCTATATAATAGTTACCAAAACGAAAACCCTCCACCTCAGTTTGAACAATAGGGGCTACTAGAGTATCCCGCAAAGTCCACATTTTACGAAAGCCCTTTTCATACTTTTTGCTTACTGGCATCACTTCCTCCTATCTAACCGAATACTCCTTCCCTTCAAACACAAACTTCCCCTTGATGATCGGAATCGGGTGTATGGTATAAGTCCCGTCCTTAAAGAAGTACAGCAAGGTAATCATCTGGCACCAGTTGGTCGGCGCTCCTTGCAGGTATGGTTGATCCAACCGACACAGACACCCGAGACTCCTCGCCTCGTTTAACGAGTCCTTTACGAAGGTAGGAGGTGAAAAACTCTGCGCGTCATGGACATGGGCATAGTAAATATTCGTTCCGGGATACTTAGCCGCCATAACTTTTGGGTGGTTAGCCGAAATGGAAAGACCGTGTCCGAACGCAGCCTTCCCGAGGTGTACCAGTTTACGCTTATCCGACCAATACGGTATCCAGGAGAGATTGCGATAGGCCTCCAACCCAAGGCGCGTCGGCACGTCAAGTGAAGATAAGAGGTGCCGTTGCCGCCGAGAAGTACAAAAAGACTTTGCCCGATAATCGTGATTTCCTTCGAGAATATACCACGTTGCGTCCGGGGTTTCTTCATACAATTCCTCCAGCCACTTGGCTCCGTACTTATAATCATCGACCGCTAGATCAATCGCTTCGTCTATCTCCCGGTACGACTCATGACGCGAGAGTGAGGGTAGGTCCAGGAAGTCACCCAACTGAATCACGTAGTCGATCTGATTTCGACGCTCACGAACGAAGGGCAGAATCAGTTTACGCAAAAGCTGATGATCCTCCCCGGAAGGTATTCCGTCTCGGGCGGGTCGGAAGTGCAGGTCCGGGTAGATCAGAACAGTCTTAAAGCCTTTGTTTATGTTCATACTTAGTCAACTCCTCCTTATCGGACGACAACAACTCCCACTCGTTCTCGAAGACCATGAAGGGCTCGTCGGTGTCCAACAGCATGTTGATGAAGCCTAGGATTCCCTCTTGCTCTACCGCACGCTGCACGAGAGCATCCGATATCTCGTACGTCCGATACACCTTGCGTTTAAACGTAACTCTCAATTTACCGTCTCGTCGCGGCCATACAGGATCTCGTAAATGATCCCGGCCAGAATCCAGACCAGTTCAAAGCGGGTTAGCGTCTGGAACTCTTCCAGTCCCATGTATAGCTCTTGGCCAAACACGCCTAACTCGTACTGTCGCTGCTCGGTCATCTTCTTAGGCCGAAGGGAATCTAAGAAGGTCCCACAAAGAGTTTTCTTCTGAGCCTTTGTGAGGTTGCTTGGGTCTATCATGCTAAAACTCGCGTGCTGTAGTCACACTTAGAACAGTGGACTCGCTTCTCGGGCGGCTTGTTGGGAGACAGCACCACGGGCGTGTGGTCCTTGTAGAGTAGCTGCCCGGTACACCCCCGCTTCGGGCACTTGATAAAAGCCCGGTCGCCCTTGAAGGGCTTGTTGGAGGCCCACCAGGCTGCCCGCTCGGCTTGGTGTTCTTTTAGAGTGACGGTGCGGAGGGCGTCTTTCTCTTCTTGACTCATTGGGGTTGCCCCTTGCCGTCGAGGGGCTGATAAACTTCGGAGGAACACCAAACTGCCGTGCAGTCGAACACTCCCGGCGTTTCTGTCGCGGTACAGGTATTGCATCCGTCGTTGTATGCGGGGTTCGTCAAAACCTTCCTCCCCTCCCGGCAACAGGAAACCATCAGGCACAGACCGATAAACACAACCCATCTCATGACCTCACCACCTTCCTCGTATCCACGTAGTTCTCCCCCCGTTCAATGTCAATCGGGCACAGGAAATCGGGCAAACTCGGAAACTCCCCAGCCATCAACTGCATCACTTCCCATACCTTATTATCGCTCATTTCACGAGGAACTTCAATCACGTTCTCGTCGTGGATGTTGATGGTGGGGGTGAAGCCTGCTTGATGTAGGGCTAGCATACCGCACTGAATGTAGTGGGCTCCGGTGCCCTGTCCCAGCATTGCCGCAGCGTCCTTGGCGTTATCCTCTGGGGTGCCGCGCAATGCAAGGTACCGCCCGACAGGTGAAGAGACGAAACCACGGCCGGCTTGCTGTGTGACCAGTCTATGCCACTGACGAACCTCAGGGAACCGCCCAAAGTAGGCCTCCTGAAGCTCAAGGGCCTTCTTCCGGTTATCCCAAGAAGCGTCCCCAAAAAGACTCGTTGCGAGATTTGTTCCAGTGAATCCCACGACCCCGCCAGCATACTCCCAGTCTTGATAAAGGACCAGAGCTCCGGCGCGAACAGCAGATACTGTCCGTTCTCGTCCAAGATCGACGGGATAGAAGACCTTGAATCCCTCCAGGTAATCTCCAGCGTGACTGACTCGTTTAGCCAACTCACGATGACCCTTGGGAACGCCACTCTCATGGAGCTTGGGGTTTCTGTAACGTACGTCAGGGACAATTTTTACCGCCTCCTCGAATAGATCCCAGGCCTTCTTTACAAGCCACGCGAATGCATCGTCGCCATAATCTTCCCTAAGTCCTGCGAGGTGTAGGACCATGCGGAGTTCCAACTGTTTGGAGTCTGCTCTAGCGAAATGATAGTCCTTTGATCTCGGGATAAGTGCGCGACGAACATCCTTAGCCCACGCCCCATGTTTTGGTATATTCTGAAAGTTTGGTGAAGACGAGGCAAGTCGTCCCGTAGAAGTACCACAAGGATTGAAGCGCGGATGTATATATCCAAAGGCGTCAACGTGTTCAGGCCCGAACCACGTATCAAGACCCTTTCCTTCTTGCTTAAACTCCAGAAGGGTTGAAAGCCACCTAAGAACCTCGGGGTCCTGGGCGGTGTCCTTTTCTGCTCTCTTAATTGCCTTCTGGAGAGAGTCCTTGTCGCTTTTCTGTAAGAGTATGCCATTGTCTTTGAAGTACTTCTTTACCTGGGTTGACGAGTTGGGGGAGAAGGGTACGGGGTCACCAGAAGACGTCCAATGTTTCTCCACCGACTTCAGTTCCTGGCCCTTCTTACCCACCCGAGGCCGCTCCTCACAAAGGAACAGATTCCGTTTCTGTTCCTCTAACCGCTCGTTCAGCGCCCGAATATGCGCAAGGTCGATCTTCGACCCAACCGATTGCATTAACTCGGTGACTTCGGAGAGCGCAACAATATGTTGATATAGCGATTCAGTGATACCCTTGTCTCTCGCATCTTTTCTAAGACGAGAGATAGCAAGGTCTGGACCGACGCCATCCATTGCGTTATAGCCCACAGGGTCGTGTGTAGGGCAAGGACCAGAGCAGCCACCAGATCCCCTACAAGCCTTCCACTGATTAAGATCAGTGTATATGGAAGCCATAGTCCATAGGTCCAAATGCCCCGTGCCTCTTGATTCTGTGCCATCTTTTTTCTCCTTTGTTTTGCAAAAATCGGCATTACACAAGTAATGCCAAATAAACGTATCCTCAACCCGCTCCACGGGCAGTGGGGGTAAACCAAGGGAACTACAAACCCTGGGGGCGTCAACGGTAGCTAGTGCGTGACCCACCACTCTCTTCCCGCCCGCCATTACTTCCCCCACCAACCCGCGTGCATCTTCCCAGGATAGGGAAGAGGCCGTGTAATTCTGTTCATCGTGAGCCTCGGCGGCACAGACTAACGTGATTCTCCCAGTAGGCGTGAACTCCAGATCGAGTCCGATGGTCGGATGGTCGGAGTGTACGACTCTGGCGAAGGTTTCTCGGTCAGTCGCTAGAGTTTTCAACCGTTCCCCCGTCTTCGTAGTACTCCGTCAACTCTTCAAAATCCGACCAGGACCGAAACGTCCTTCGCAGATAATCCCTCCCGCCATCCACAGCTATAGCCCCGCACGAACACGGTCGATAATCATGTCTATCGAAGGATTCGACCGTGTCTCCACAGTGCTTGCAATGTCCAAGGTTGCGTTTGATTCTTCTCTTCCTGACTTCCATAATCCCTCCGTGTGATACGACCCAAAATTTGTTACCGCAAACATGCCCTGAGTTCTACTTGCCTCTTTGTCATAAGCCTCTGCCGCTTCAAGGCGTCCATCAGCTAACTCGATTTCCGTAACTTCTCCAGAAGTTCTGAAATATTTGTGGGCGTTGTGCTTTTTTCGCATGATAAGGTTTCCCCAGGTTTCTTAGGCTCTTTCCAAAGACCTTCTCTAAAAACCGCTCCCTGCCATGTAGCTAGGAACGATTTCTTCTTCCACTCCTGGGTGAGGGGCAGATCCGGCAAGTACACTTTAACCGCCCCAACCCCACAGATCACCACAGGCCTTTCGCCCTTCTCCACAAACCGAAACGCCTTCTCGAACGCGGACTGGATCAGTCTTACCGTGGTCGGCTGGAACCTAACATCCTGTATCGAGTAGGACGGGATGGCGAGGGTGGGTCCCCACTGGTGGAGCCCCGAGTCCCATCGCCGACACCCGTCTTTAGCCGCTTGGAGGAGTTTACCGTCGGGCCATGCACCAGACGCGGTCTTGCATCGTATCGCGTGATCGAAGGCGAAGACCTCCCGAGGGACTCCCAACGGTCGAGCCACCAACTCCATGAAGGCTTCCCCGAACCAGTCCTGTAGCGGTAACGACTTCATCGCGTCCGTCTTTGACGGCTGCTCGTGAATGACGTATACCTTGGACTCGGGGTGTACCAAAGAAGGTACAAAGCCCGCCCCGAAGGGTTGGAACGGGCAGGAGTGGCAGAGTTGGGGTTTGGGTTTCATTGTAAATTAAAACGACCTGAGACGTGATTCATGAGGGAACAGAATGACTCAAAAACCCCGTACTGGGATCTCCCCAGCCACCACAGCGTCTCAGGCCGAACCTTTAAGAGCGGGTACCCTTACGCCTGCCACCCCAGCAACGTGGTCTTCTTGGCCTTCGCGGCCCGCTTGATCGCGCCCTTCAGCGCGTCTTCAGTCAGCGGCGTGACATCACGCTGCTCGTAGAAGTCCGTGAGACTCTTCGTCCCATCGTCGTTCTTCTCCTTGGATTGCACGAGGTACTCCACCACCTGACGACCAGTGGCCGCCGTGGAGATAATCGCTCCAATCGCTTCTGCCGTGGGGTTCTCACCCAAGGCATCAATTTGCTTCAGGACGTCACCATAGTCGTCCCCAAAGAGTCCCTGGAAGAAGCTCGTCTTCCGGCCCGTGTGAATCGCCACGTTCGACAAGAACTGGTTGGCGCGGTTGACCAGATAGTGATCCCCTGGTGATAGTGCCGCCCACTCTTCCCCCGACGCGAAGTTTTTAATGAACTGCTCCCGCAGTTCGTCAGACAGATCGTCTACCGGATTCCGGCCCGAGAACATACCCGGGTCGAACATGACTAACCGTCGAACATCCGGGGTCGTGTACTGACCCTCGAATTTGACTTGCACGTAGTTCAGTGTCGGGCCGCCCTTCACCTTCGGTTGGGTTTCCTTGACCTCGGTGACTTCCGTAACCACCCCGATTCCCAGAATCGCGGGCTTCTCCTGAACTTCAACTTGTGCTACTGGCATTTTAATTTTCTCCTTCTTCTTCTTCTCGATCAAAATCGACCATGATCTTCATGACCCGCCCGTCTTTACGCTGAACGTAAACACGATACGAGCCGTCTCCATATCCAGTCGGGGTGCAGACCCCTTCTGTATATTCCTTAGGCTTGGGGCCGTCAAAAAACCCTTTCTCGACGGAAATCCCTTGATAACAAGGGTCGCCGATCCAGATCAAACCTGAGTCAACCCCCACTTCTCCAACGTCTTCCCAATCTGCTCCAGAGAAAAACACTACTTTTTCTCCTTTTGCATTAGATCTCTAACGCGGTTCAACTCATTCCACACCCTGGCTGAATCGGCGGGGAAGGACGGGGGCAATTCATACCCCCGACACTTCTCCCACTCCTCGGTAGCCTTGGCTTTCGTAATATACTCGTAGGAGGTCTCGATGCCTTTCAACGGCACGTCGATCCTACGTTTAACTGTTCTTACAATGAGGTTATACGCTTGGTAAATGGCCCTCGTTCCGCCACCCTGGATCTCAGGCTTCACCCCGAGAACCTTCGTTACCTTTCCTTTTCCGTCACGCTCTGCGTCTTCCGTTTCATGAATCGTCAGAATGTGATGCCACTGATAGTCCGGGTCGGTACACGACAAAAAGTCATGGTGAATGCGGAAAGTTGTGGTCTTCATGGTACCCCAGTAAGCCCACCGTTCCTTCTCCTCCATCTCCATTTCTTTCTCACCCAGAAGTTCCAAGTTAACCAACGCTTGTTGGAAATTCGTGAGGCCTTCCCAGACTAGTACCGTCGGTCGAAACTCACGTAACTCGGGATAGAAGCGATATAGCCGGGGAATTTTCTTACCTGTGTCCGGGTCCGGGTCCCGCAAAAATATCTCAAGGACCTGTCGGTAATCCGCGAGATCAATGCTAAAGACGTTTGAGTGGAACTTCTCGATCTTCCCACGGGCTTCTAGCTCATTGGCTACCGTGATCAGACCGCCGCCACCCTGCTCTGTTGAGATGACGAGTAACTTCTCGTCAAAGGTATCCACGAGGTCAGTGAGGAAACTTGTTTTCCCTGACCCGGGATCGCCAAATAACATTAGCTTGTTGTCGTCAAAGCCCGCTCCAGCACGGGGCATGACGGCGTCCATTTTGGCTAATGCTGCCGAAACTTTTGCGTCGATGTTCATGGTTAGTTTGAAGCAGACCAAACGATCTTTTCAATTTTCACACACCAGGCAGCTCCAAGGTTGCTAAAAGTCTCGCCGGTCTTGATATCAACAAATTTGTCCTCATCTGTTGTTAGGTACAAATTACCTTGAGATGAGAGATAAATCTCACCGCAGCCACCGTCATCACCATAAACAGGATAAAAGTCAAATTGCGATCCTTTCTTTTGTACTATCTTCACTTTTGTTTTTCTCCTAGTTGCTTGTAAACTTCCCCAATCCCAGAATGAAAGGCATTCCCAAACACCGCCTTCTCATTCACGCCCGGGGTAAACTTCCCACCACCAGTATCGGAGATTCCTCGCAGCTTGTCAAGCTCAGCAGAAGAAAAATTGGTGCGGGCAAAGACCCCAAAGTACTTGACAGCAGCCAAGTCATATGCTATAGCGGCCTCAACAGGGGCCGGAAAAGACCCTAGGTACGTCTTGTCTCCACCAACCTGTATTCGAGCACAATAACTGGTTGTGCCAACAGCCACAACGCCTTTGTACTTAGTTTTCACCGGCAGGCCTTTGTGCGTCCGGCGCTTTCGACTATTCTGTTGATTTTGTCTTGGAGAGCAAAAACGCAAATTGCTTCGGCAATTGTTAAGGGGGTTTCCATCTGCGTGATCGACTCGTTGTTTTGGTTTAGCGTCTAAGAGAAACCTGTGGAGGAACACGTTTCCGCGTTTTCCCCTATAGGCTGTAACATACCCCCGAGGAGTTACAAGCCAAAGTAGATCCTGAACTACAGGAACATCCGAGGCATCAATACAAGCCTCAACCCCAGTTTGTGTGCGTATATAAGCTACCGATCCTGCCAACCTAATATATTTACGCGCCGCGCTACGACTACGTTGAGGCATTACGTTCTCCTAGTTGTCTATAGACTTCACCAATACCGCTATGGAAGGCGTTTCCGAAAGTAGCTTTTTCATTTACTCCCGCAGTAAACTTAGCTTCTTCCGTTTTTCCCCGCAACTTATCTAACTGGTAGAGGAAGTTTTTCCTCGGGCAGGCGAAGATACGTTTCGCGGAGGTGGGGGAGATGGGTGCGGTGGTAATGGTAACGTACTCTTCGTTGGTGAAATCGTCTCCCTCAGCATCACAACGTTTCTTTAGGTATTCACACGGCCTCCCGTAGGCGTAGCACTCGGACCCATCGGCGCGGAGTTGCCCGTGTTCTCGAAGCCCCACCACCAGCTTGATAAGAGCCTCGGCGCGGCCCAGCGAGTCCTCAGTAAACGGCACAGGAACAACCCGCGTCCGCCCACCCCCGCGTTCAATCCCCCGGAACTCCACGATGAGGGGGAGTCCTGCCGCCTGCGCTTCCTGCCACCACAGCCGCCCGTACCAGAGTGCCTGCCAGCCCTTAGCGTGTGCGGTCTTCCAGGCCGCGTCTACGGACCCGGTGGTCTTCCAGTCAATGATCTTCATGTACTCCGGGGATCGGACCACGGTCACATCCGCGAACCCTTTGAAGAGACCGTCCACCCGGAGTTCCTCGACCGCTCCCACGGAACAGCCCTCAGCGAAGTCTTCCGGCACCCAGGTTTTGGCCGCGTGAAGGACGAGATCGAAGCACTTTTCCTCGTCAAAGGTCGGTAAGGCCCAAGGTAAGATTTCTTGGTGGACCTTCTCCCAGTCCACCGACTCTAGTTTGGTCTTTGTCTCGTTCTCGGTTAGGTTCATTTCTTAGGCACCCCCGAGTACCACTTATCTTCAGCTTCGTGGCGCTTTTTTCGCTCCTTCTCTCTACACTGAGGGCAGTAATAATACCACTCGCCATAAGAGTGGTAGCTGTCCCAACCTGATTGCCAGAAATCATCCCCATCTGGAAGCACCGCAGTTATTTCACAAGCATCACACCTAAACCAGGCAATGTCTTTAATTTTCATTGTTCTTCCTCCGTATCTTCCATCAGCCTCGCCATCTTCGGCGGCGGCTCGCCCATGTTGAACTGCTGCATGATCGGAGGCGCGTTACCGATCCCGTTCTCTTTCTGCGAGAGCTTGATTCCGTCCACAGCCACTTCAGGGTCCTCTGCGGCCATTAACGCCACAATCCGCGCCTTCCTCAGCTTGGCCTCCATGACCTTATCCAATTCCCCGGCAGCGATAATTTCCCTTACCCTCTTCTGCACCGCTAAGGGCTCGCTAAGGGTAGCGACCTCTTCACCGGCTTCCATAGCCTCGACTACTTCGGAAACCCGCTTAGCTACCACGGTTTCTCCGTCCACACCATCAAACTTCATTTCTTCCCCCCACCTAACGACACTTCCACCTTCGTCTTCAGGCCCCAGTCAGTCTCCAACTCCTTCGCTAGGCGCGGTCGAAGCAATTCCAAATATCCTTTTAGGTCAGGATGAGTTCGGAAGAGTTCCTCCAGCGCCTCCCGAAACCACTCGGCCTCGGTGATGATCCCCAACCGCTGCCCCCGTTGCGAGTACACCGTGGGGGATTTCACGGTCCCGTTGGGGTTCAGCAACCAGCCCCCGATGTCTAAGATCGGCCCCCGCTCCGGGTCCACCAGGGACACAGTGAAGCGGACGATGTCCACCCGCCCCGTGGGGGACTCAACGGGTTTGAGGTCGGTTAGGGTGAAGGTCATTCCGTTGTCTCCTTGTCTCGGCAAAGTCGGCATATTACACGTCTCTTGTGGCCTGTAAAGAACTCACCGCAATCGGCACAGGTGTTCTGATAATTCCCATTTTCGTGTTCGGCGTCCTCGTGGTAATCTTTGGCCGTGTTCTCCTTGCCGAGGATGGCGTCGAGCTTGGCGATAAGGGCGGCAACTTCGGTACAGCCTTTGCAGCCGGTCTTGGCGTGTGCTACGTAGTCTAAATGCTCGGGGTAGCCCGTGCGGGCGAAGTAATCAACGGTTCCGTACAGCAGGCGGTCTCGCAGTGTGGCGATTTCTTTCCGCGTAAACGGCGTGGCGAGGTTGAGGGCTGCGGTCATGGCAAAAACCTTGTTAACGGTATCCGTGCACTCAGCACTTCCCGGAGGTAGCGTATTGACGACAGCTTGATACCCAGCTTTAAGGCCCTCCAAGTCTCCCCGCTCCGCATCCCCCAACGCCTCGGGTCGCTTGGCTAGGCGTAGGACGATGGCCGTGGCATCTGCATAACCCTGTAGCCGCTTAGCCGGGTTCGGCATTCCTTGGTTTGTCAATTTCTTGACGGTCTTTTGAGCAGTGGCAAGCTCAGACTCAACCCGCTCAATCGCCGCTTGCTCTTCTGGTGTCATTTCGTCTCCTTGCCGAGGATGGGCGAAGGCTCTAGGCAGACCGGGCAACGCGGTGCTTCGGTCTCTCCCCCAGCGCCACCGAGCCAGCCTCCTCCCCAGCAAGTTGTGCAGACTTCGAGGATTTCAAGAATTTCCTTCTGGCAATTCTCAAGCGTCTCCTGGGGGTCGTCGTCACCAGCACTAAGGTCTTCTGTGGCCCACGCACGCACCGCAGCCAGCTTGGCTTCGGCTGCGGCTGCTTGTTTGAGCGCGGCGGTTTCTACGCAATCCTGGCAAGTGCAAGCTGATTCGTGGTCCCGCGTCAACTCTTCGCCAGCGTACTCTAAGCGGCGCAACGCTATGCGATCGGCTTGGGCTGCTCGCAGAGTGTCTAGCAGTTCGTTCACGTCACCAGCGGCCACGAGGAGGTGTTCTCTATAATCGGCGGTTTTCATCCAGCTTATTGAGCTATAGCGGAATCGTAGAACCTCTATGCGCTTGGAGGTCATTTCGTTATCCCCCTCCCCACCCCACCAAACAGCGCCACCGCGTCCTTCTGATCGAACATCAAAGGATTCACCGCAACCTCCAACAACAACCGTACAATCTGCTGCTCCAGCGTCAAGGTCTTGAGGTCCAGGAACGCCGCTAAGGCCTCCTCTTCCTGTTCCTCCTGCACCAGCGTCCTGAAGCTCTCCCAAGCGTCCGAGACGGCGGTGTAGTCCTCCAGGGCCTCCCCCAGCACCGAGGCCTGATAGGCGTGCTTAATGGCCGCTGTCAGCGCATCAGGTCCCTTAAACGTGGGGGTCCAGAAGCCTCCTCCCCCTCGGGACGACGGGGGCTTGATGTCCCGTGATTCATGGAAGTACCGCCACCCGGTAGATTGCACCGGCCAACCCTCGAAGGTGCCGCCTACCGTGAAGGTGTCAAAGGACTTACCGTCCTTACCGGGGTGGGTTTTTACGTTCTGAATGAGTAGCATGTTCCTCCGTTCCTCCAACAACAGTATCGTTGATTCGTTGACCCGTGTCAAGCCCTACTAGTGGGCCTCCAGTATTACTATAGTGACGTAGTCACTGTAGTACCACGGGCGCTTCGCTTTCTGTTCGCTTCCGTGGTAGTGCTTGGAAGGGGTTCCGGGATACTCCAGCGGGAGTATAGATACTCTGCTACCCGATGCAGCTTCCGGTAGCCCTCCCAAGAACCTGTGTATTGACAAATACGCGCTAGGCTGAGGCAAATCTCCCTAGCGTTGGGATCATACTGTGTTTTCCTCAGCACCCTAACACCTCCACCCTCCGCACGTCCCCCACCGGGGGCACCTCGGACGTGGCGTCGTAGCCGCCCCGGGACCGTTCCCAGTCAGCCGTGATACGCACCCGGTACCCTAGGTAGTTCCCCGTCCAGTACCACCGCGATTCATCCATCCACGCTCCGTCGTCGTAGGAGGCGTCCGGGCTCCAGTCCCAGTCGCCATAGGTGCGCTCTAGGAAGGGTTCCCACTCGTCCTCATCTTCTAGACGAGCGAGGAGGTTGGCCTCTAGCTGTTTCTTACTGATGCCGGTCATTGGTTACTCCAGGTATCTAGTTCATCCAACCTTGGGCACGGGGCAACACGCATTGTTAATGCCTCCTGTAAATGCCTTTCGTAAGCAGACGTTAAGACATACTCATGAGCGTTACTCCAAGCTGCTGCAATTTCTTGCTCCCTTATCATGGCTTCGTACTCAAGCCGCCACTTCTTTTTCCTCCCCCTGCGAGGAAGCTTCTGGGGACACCCGAGTCTTTCCGCACGTTGGTTGTCATATAAAGCCTTGAGTTTCTGTGCCGGTGTGCGGCTCATGACGCCCCCTCCGCTGGCCTCGGGCACACATACGGTTCGCCCCTCCAGGGGCGGTCGCAGTTCTGGCGGTTCTCGGACCCCCAGAAGAATGTGGCCGACCGCCCCGCGCCTTGGTAATTAAACATCTGATCGAACGGGGGAGCGTAATAGGTGTACCCCCCTCCGTGTCCTGTCGCCCTCGGGCACTTAGTCACACTGAGGGAAGGGAAGGACTCGTCCGTTGAGTCCGTTGTACCAACCCTCTCCAGCACTTCTAACGGGCCAACAAAGCCCGGACGAGTAAGGATATTTCTGCGGGTCGTCTCTGTCATGCCAAGAGATCGGAGGCCGGTTCTGCAGTTGTTCTTGATAATCATCTTTTAACTCCTTGAATTTATCGTTTAATCTCGGGGATTTTCCATCATTATCTGGTTTATTCATGGTGATTATATCTTTTCGACAATAATCTTCACGATACGAACGGGGGTGAGTTTGCGGCCTCCGTCGAGTGGGCTCCCGGTGTAGAGCCCAATATCGCCATCAGAGTAGATAACAGCGTGGACCGAAGCCGACGGCGTACCCAAGCCGGGCGACGAGGTTAAAATCAGGCCACCGCCACCAGCTCTGATGGATGCCCCTGCAGGAGCGACAGCCGCCTTTATAGGCGCGCCTTGAATTTCGATTATGCTTGACATTAAAAATCTCCCTGCTCCTCGTACAACCTCTCACACTCGGTGTCAGCATTAAGCCCTTCTGCTTCACACTCAGAAAGAAATTCAATCCAATCACCTGTATCCCATTGAGCGCAAAACTTCGCGGTGTTAATGAATTGGTACCGCGCCTGTAATTGGTCTAAATCTAGTTGTGTTCAACTCTCCTCGGAATTTTGGTTACTCAGCATCTTCCGTCACCTCCAGTACCAATATCCTCGCTAACCGGGCATTGGCGGGTGCCCCGAGGCTCCTCAGATCCCTCAGACCCTCCAGGAAATCCTCACCCGCGCTCTCCTCTAGCCACACCGGCATCGAGCCGGGGCCTGAGGGTTGCCCCTCGTCGTCCACACCCTGGACCACCAGAGCGTTTTCAAGATTCCCGTTCACCGCCACCCAACCGTGTAATCCTTTCTCACTGACTTTTAGACCTTTCATGAGTATCGCTAACCTCCTTGTTTTACTGGTAACGCTAACCACCCAACCGCCCCAAGCAACCACTAGCACCGCGAACACCAACCATGTGATTACTATCATCTGCACTCCTCGTGTCCTCCCTAGCTATAGATACAGAGTGCCTGAGTCCCGGGGGCGTTGTCAAGGTTTGTGAGGGAAAAACTTTCTTCCCTCCCTAAACCCCAACACTCTTTTAGACTCGTTTTCCAACACTCTTTTAAGGAGGTTAGCATAAGGGGCGCGGGACCGCAACACTTTGTTTGCCCGAGTGGTTTACGGGGTGAGGTACTTTACTGGACAAAGCTCCCGATGAAATAATGTACTTCATTTCGTAGGCCCTATTGCATTGGGAGGGGAGATAGGTTACTCTGGTCTCACTGGAGGGATGAGACATTATGGAATGGCACTGGTTACGAGAACTGGTAACAAACGCGACGGTAGCACAACTGTTTTGGGCCTACTGGATCATCATGCTGACTCTTGTCTTCACGGCATCTTGGAGGGTATCACGATAATGGATAAAGACACAGACATTACAATTCCAGCGCACATTTTTGCGCAATATGTTCTAGCCTGGGCGAGAACTATCTTTCCTTGGCCAGACCTTCAAGCTCGCTGTATCATGGTCGCCTGTTCATGGGCGTGTCTCGGTCAACCGGGACATGGAAAGCTTATGCGTGCTATTGACTATGTTACTGAGCATGGGGAGGAACAATGAGCCACACACGCACAGTTAACGCCTTTGCGCTGGATGTCCTGCGCGATTCTTACCTCGACGCTCGCACAAGTGTATACACTACCCCAGAGTGCAAGGCGCGATCAATGGCCACTGGGATACTTCATTGGGCTTGGATGTTAGAAGAGGACTATACCACTCGACGGACGTTAAACAACGCATACCAGTACGTACGGCGACAGGGGGAATAATGAGACCTTCAAAACTCCAAGACTGGTCTTGCGGTGTTGATAACTTCCACCCAGGTAAGGTATTCATCGAACTATCAGCGCCGAATACTTTCCAGATTGTTTCTATGACAACGGAACAAGCGCGGGACCTAAGCAAGGCGCTGTTAAAGTTCGCCACGCGGCGGTACTCGTCGCCGGACGCTCTAGCCGTCCTACACTCGGAAACCCTAGGTCAATTGGCAATTTTCTACACTGGCGGGGGTTTCCTTCCAGTTCAATTCCCTGAGGTGATTGTATGATGTTTATGAATGACTACGATATTAGCAGAGCGGTTAACTGGTATGGGCCAGATACCGTAGCGGGCCGCGCTGCCAGATTTCTTAACGACTTCCGGGAGGAAGTAGACGCCCATAGTGACGGTTGGGCATATTGGAGAGCTCCGGCAGCTGCGGCGAAAAGGTTAATGCTTGTTATTGAGTCCGGCCAAGCCGCTACCGAGGCCGATCTAGTACAGGCTCTGATACCAATCAAGTCGTTTTATACTCGTAGGGGTAACGCGCTGGGAATGTCCTTTCCTAGCTGGCAGCGTGGCGTACTTCCCCGTACAGTTCCCCGGCAGCCATGAGTCCCCTAAGTGCCCCCGAGAGTATCCTCGCGGTCTATGACCGCGCCACGCGCGCCGACCGTCGCGCTGGGCGAGAGTGGTACGGTAAAGCCCACGCATGGTCCGAACGTCTTGCGGACCGGTACCAAATCCCGGTATCGGCGGCAGCCGGAGTGATAGCGGCACTATCTCCTGGGCTTGAATGGCTTCGGAACGTGCAAGACGCCTATACCCTCACCCTCGCATGGAGTCGAGGGGAAGATATCCCAACTGTGGGCACGTACGGACGGCGGAACGTCCAAAAGGCCGTAGACATCTTGCAAGGCTTCGAGCCGCTGGATATCCTAGGCGGGCACAAGGTACGCTCCTTCTACGGCAACATTATCGATCCTACGAACGTCGTACCGGTTACCATCGACCGTCACGCTAAGAGCTTGGCGCTTAGTCTGGCCAGCGGTAGGACCGGCGCGGCGTCCGTGGATACCATCGTTACCGCGAGTGAATATGAGGGGCTCGCGGAACTGTACAGGGAAGCGGCTAGCCGCTTGCACCTTGTCCCTAACCAACTCCAAGCTATTACTTGGATAGCGTGGAAACGTCTAGCAGAATAGGAGTATTACAGACATGAAAATCCTGAACTTTACAATCTCGCGTTTCAACGATATGGTAGTCGTAGGCGTAGCCGATCACGGATATTACCTGACGAGCTCGCATCTCACCATCATCGACGCAGAAGCCCTTATTGCCTCACTCCAAGGTCGTATCGACGCTATCAAGGCGTCCCCGGTGACCTACACCCAACCGGCGAATCCCGCCCGCCTCAAGGGTGAAGTCCTCGCATGAGTCCAATAAAGGAGCTCAATCACACGGTAACTTGGTTCGCCGTCGGGGCGCTGCTGTTCTCGTTCGTGGTGACGATACTGGGAGTGCTGCTCTAATGCTAACCCCCTCACGTAGTTAATAGTACTAAGTAAGCAATCGGCCCTTGTGTAGACATCCTACATGAGGGCCTTTCTGCGTGCTAAAGGGTGGAATACTCCCCGCGTTCTGCTCGCGCTTGTCAAGCGAAAATAAACTTTATTTACCCTTGACTCTCTCTCTCGGGAAAGCTAACCCCAGAGTCAAGGTGTTATTTCGTACGCAGACCACTTGACCCAGGTACCCACGCTATGGTAAGCAGGGTACCCCGTCCTAAATGCTACGAATTTGATATAAATGCTACGCTACTGATAATGTGCCCCAGGATCTTAACACAATCTTAACGTAAATTTAACAAAAATCGCTTGACATCCATAGTGAAAACAATGGGACCCCTTTTCGCGCGCGGGGGCCACCGACCCTTCGTGTTTTGTTCTCCCTTGACACAGCGAACGGAGGTGGCGTAGCCACATCCCTTGTCCCGGTCGAGGAGAAAAATTTTACAAAAATTTTCAGCCCCCTTGACACCTGGTCCCGGAACCTGTATCCTGGTGGTGGAGGAACCCCCATGCCCAAACCCACCCCACACACCCGCGAGTCCCTCGGCGTCCCGGCCTGGTTCTTCTGCGATGGCTGCAGCCGCGCCCCGGATCTTCCGTGACTCTCCCACGCCTGTGACGCCCATGACTGGGATTATTGGCGGGGCTGTAACGCGCCCGGGAACGCCAAGTTCGAGGCTGACCTAAACTTCCGCGCCCGGATTAAGCACAACGCGAAGTTCTGGCCCGGCTCCTGGTTCGACCGCCTGTGGCGGCCCCCGTTGGGGGACTTGTATTACGCTGCCGTGGTTCGTTTCGGCGGCCCCTCGTGGCGGTGTCGGAGCAACACGGAAATGCTCAGCTACCGAGGGGCGGACGGGGCCATCGACTGGGAGCGGCTGGCCGTGTATGAGAACAAGCACGAGAGGTTTCTGCGGTGGCGGTGACGGGGACTCGTTAGGGGGATATAAGTACAATGACCATCAAAACCCACAGCCCCCAACATGCTGATCTCTACGTGGAGGACTGGCGGGGGCGTCCCACTCTATGGGCCTCCTTCCGCAGCTATGAGTGTGCCTTCGCCTGTGCGGAAAAGTTGCTGGAGGTTTTTGCCGCTCACTATCCAGCCCACTGGCCGTTATCCAGGGTGACTCGTCATGGGGACTGCCGCTCGCTTCGCTCGCTGGTATAAGGTATCCTAATAACGAGTACTCACCCGGGGCAACCCCCCACAGGAAAGGATATATCCACTCATGGCACAAGCATCAGGAACGCACAAGTACGTCGGGGACGTCACCGTTGACCCGGCTTCTACTGACGACGGCAACGCGGCGGAGGTCGTAGTCTCCCTCCCAGGCCACGGAATCAAGGTCGGCGACATCGTTCACGCAAACAAGGACACGGATGACAACACGTATCTCGTGGCGTCTTGGGTTTCTGCCAAGGACCAGTTAACCTTCGCATTCTTCAATCCCTCTGGCGGGACCGTCAACGCGGCCTCCCAGACGATTCGCGTTATCGTGTTTTAGGTTTGGCCGGGGGTTATAGCCCCGCCCGCTGTGGGGTGGCAGCGTTAACAAGCCACCCCATCAACTACCGTGACTACCCCGTGGCCGACCAGACGACTATTCTTGCTGAGCCTTTTCATACCGCCTATGAGCGTCATCGTAAGGCTGTTAAGTCGTGGCTGGTCACCTGCGACCGGATCAGTCCTGCCTCTCCCGATTACAAGGAGCAGGTAACGGCGGCGTGGACCACCTGCGGGGTGGGGGAGACCTTTTGGGGGTTGGAGAGAATCGTGGTTCCGGGTGTAGAAAGTATCGGAAAGTGAAACTTTAGTCCGAGGGTTCTATACAAATAGGAAACAAACTACCTACACTTGTGTACAAGTGTATACACTTTGCACTAATTCACAGAAACCGTGAATCTGCTCGCCTACGGTATACCCTCACCAGCTTTATTAAACCCCGGGGTTAATAAACCCAACCCCTCCTAGCTTACTTAACGCCCCCCAACCCCACCAGCACTTTAGCCAAGGCATGAACCACGGCTTCCTCCCGGTCTTCGTCGTATTCATACCCCGCCTGTCGAAAGTGCAAGTGCAACAACTCATGAACCACCGTATCCTCAACTTCTTCCCTGGTTAACTCCTCAGGATTCCAGTCCCCCGGATCTACGAAACTCAACGTCGCCCGCTTAGACCTCCCGCTCCCCTGCATCGTGGCCAGCACCCCCGGAGCTTCGTATCCCCTAAGCAGTTCAAACTTTATATCCCAATCTTGTAGCCGCAACAGTTTTTGCCAGAGCCCCATCAGCTTCTCAGCACTCTTGACAAAATCTTGGGGTTTCGGGGTTCTTGACATCACCCACATTATCGCACCAACTACCGTGACGGGAAGCGGCCACGCGGCACCGGCCACGGTACTACAGTCACTACGTGACTATAGTAATACTGAACGACACTAGTAGGGGCTAGTTAATATACTAGGGGCTCCACCAGGGCCAAGGTATCCACCAGGGCCGTGGTATTCTAAAAACGACTGTGGGTATTCTCCTCCCTGCCCCAGTTGGGTGGTTGAGCGGTTCGGGGTTGAAAGCCTCACCGCTCCCACCCTTGAGGTCACAATATGAAGACGGTTATCAAAGAAAATGTCCTCGGGTCCAAGGTTACCTCCGGTATCGGAGCCGCTGTTGCCCTCATCTCGCTCCTAGGCTTCCAGGGGGACCCGGCAGTAGCCGAGGCGGTTCACCAGTGGTTGTCGCAGAACGGAACCGCTATAGCTCAAATCGTGGCCGTGGTGGCGTTGTTGTTCGCACAAGACCCTAAGAGGCCCTCGAAGCCTCAGGACGCCCCACAGGTCTCCGCTGAGCCCGTATCGGGCGTTGTGCGCGACGTGCTTGCACAGGTTAAGGCAGAACAGGCAAAAAACGCCCAAGGGGAGGAGTAATGGCACTCGGCATTAAGAAACTACTCATGAAAGCTGGCAAGGGAGCGTTAGCTGCTGGGGTCGGTATCGACCTCGGAAGCGGGAAACAGAAGTTCACAGACGAACAGATCGAGCAACTGAAGGAAGCGATTACTGCGGGTGTTGCGGCTGGGATGATTATCGCGGCCAACGGGATTGAAGAGGAAGAAGAATAATGCCGACTATTTACGGACAACAGTCCCCCGACAAACGCTTTGAGTACCGTTCCGCTGGCCCGGGTACTGCCACAGATATCTCCACGAAGACCGTGTACGTACAGCTTGTGGTTCTTTGTAACACCTCTGGAGGCGCTTTAACCGTCAGCATCAAGGACCGCGCTTCGACCCCCATTGAGTTTACGACGGCTAAATCCGTTGGAGCCAACGACACGGTCGTTTATGGTCCCTTCAATCCCCCAATGAAGATGGTGGATGGAATCAATCTAAACGCCCCAGCTGGGGTGGATGTCCAGATCTACGGTCTCCAAGAAGCCGTGTAACCCCATGAAGCTATCCGAACAGGAGATAGCGAAACGGCTGGAGTTACGTAGACGGGGGAGAACAGATCTATACTTCCTTTGTAAGGAGGTTCTGGGGTACCCGGACGTAGATCCGATAGTCCATAAACCCTCCTTCGACATCGTTCAGAAGTTCGATGCCTACCAGGGGGTGGATCGTTTAGATCCCAACGGATACTCCTGGTACACGCCGATTCACTGGGACCCACATCAGGTGATTCCCTCCACTGAGCCCCGGGATCGTCTCCTGCTGGACTCTCGGGGCCACCTGAAGACCACGATCAACACGATTGGCCACTCCATCCAGTGGGTGCTGAACTTCCCCGATATGGTGGAATTGATCGTCCACGCGGCGGAAGGTAAGGCCATCTCGATCCTGCAAGAAATCAAGTGGAACTTCACCACGAACCCGGATTTTCGGTGGTTGTATCCAGAGTATTGTCCCCGAACCAAGCAGCAGGTGAACAACTTCGGTACGTCTGAGCACTTTACGGTGCCGAATAGGAGGCAAAACCGGCGTCACCACACGATGGAGATCGGGTCCATGACGAAGAAGATGGCTTCGTCGCATTATGACTTGATTAAGTACACCGATATCGTGGACGAAACGACGGTAACGACCTCGGATCAGATCAAGAAGACGAAAGACAGCTTCTACATGGGCGCGAGTCTGCGTGTGGGGCCGTATTCCTGGCGAGATATCGAAGGAACCATATACGATCTGAATGATTTGTACTGTGAACTGCTGGAAACCCGGCATTTGAACAAAATTGCTCGCGGCGAGGAGCCGGATATTAAGATTTCCCTTCGAGGGGCGTATAGAAAGGACGTTCCTGGGGGTCAGACCTTCTCGCCAGAAGAAATGAACGCCCCTTATCTTCTTGCGAAGGAAGATATGGAGCTTCTGCCCGACGTCATCATCAAAAAGGGCGAGAAAATCCCCTGGTGGCCGGTTAAGAACGGCACCCCGCACTTTACCCCCAAGGCGTTGAAGGATTTGCGTGATTCTGACGAGTGGATGTTCGCTTGTCAGTATTTGTTGAATCCGGCGGCGACTGGAAAGGGCATTCCCTTCGATCCGGCGAAGATTCCCTGGGTTTCGGAAGAGGCGTTAGGTAATATCCAGATTCAGAACATCCGGCAGCGCGTTGTGACGGTCGATACAGCGTCCACGATCAACAAACGGTCGAACGACTCGGTCCTCACCCTCGGGTGGACGATGCCGAAGGGCGATTTAATCATTCGGGATATAGTTCTCGGTAAATGGCTTCCAGATCAGTTGTTGGAAACAATCTTTGACTTTTATGAAAAGCACCGACCAGATTTTGTAGATATTGAAGAAACCGAGTTCGTCCGAGGGTTGATGTCATCCCGACAAATGATTGAAACCCGGCGCGGATACGTTCTCCCGATACGTTTCCTACCTAAGGAAACCGATACATCGAAGCAGGAGCGGATCATGAACGCCCTACAGCCGCCCTATAACGCGGGGCGCGTTAAGTTCGCCGCCGATCTTCCTGACCACATCAAGGACCGTTTGCGGTCAGAGATGAGTAAGTTCCCGTCGGCTGCTGGGAGAGACGATGTTCTCGACACGCTTGCTGACCAGTTCTATCACCGTCAGGGGGCCTGGGAGGGTCCTGATGAACACGAGGCGAAGGTGAATCTCCTCAAGGCTATTGAACGCGCCAAATATCAACAAGAAACCTTTGATGAATTAATGAGCGAGCCTCAGCAGGCTATCGGAAACTCCTTAACCGGGATGCTGTAAAATAAAGGAGATACATGCCAGAACAGCAAACGCCAGAGAGGATTGATCGGTTTGATCTGGACCGCGAAAAGTTTCTGGACCCCAAAAAGGATCTGACAAAGAACCAGGCGCTTGCGCTGGCGTGTCGATCTTACGAGGATTGGTCCAATTACCGTCAATCATCCCAAGACCCCAAATGGCAGGACGCGCTCGACTTGTATCTGGGGAAGATTCATAAGAAATCCTGGGATGAGGCCGGAAAGTATCCGCGTTCCTCGGTGCCGATCCGAATCGTCTATGACCACTGCGCCACGGCGGCGTCGAAGATAACGACGGCCTTATTCCGCGCTGAACCTTATTGGTTTGACGTTGTGGACGGCGATGATCCGGTGGGGTCCAACGAGATCCGCAAGGTTCTCTCCTACTACCTAGAACGCCCCGATCAGAACAACATGACCTCCGTGGCGCACATGAAGGAGGCCATTGGGCAGTATTTCGTCCCGATGGGGACGGCGATGGGTCAGGTTGGCTGGGACCCGCTGGTGGAAATGCCCTTTATCCGTACCCTGGACCCGAGGAAGGTGTTTATCTCCCCGGCGACCCGGGTGACGGCGGAAACGAGCCCCGGTTGGATTCTTGTCGAAGAAATGACCGTGGGGGAGATTAAGGCGTTAGATCCTAAGGTTTTCCACGTCCCGACGGATAAAGAGTTGTACTCCCTAGCGCAGAATAAGCCTTATTCAGTTGCAACGACGATCTTAGACGCAGCCCAGGCCACCGAGGGTAATCTGACTTCCTCCTCTTGGAGGGAACCGAATCCTTGGGATCAGACTATACAGGTTATCGTATACGAGTCAAAGGACTGGGTTATTTGGGTGTTGAACGGGGAGTACATTTTGTACAACTCTCGGAATCCGTATGGGATATCCACCCTGGTCATGGCGAATTATGAGAACTCGGCCACGTCGCCATATGGCGAGGGCGTGGGTTCTCTCCTGGGGTCGGAGCAGAAGCTCCAGCAGGCGATCACGAATGCTTGGATTGACGAGGTAGCGCTGAACCTGAACCCGGTGCGGACCCGCGCCAACTCGTTGTCTTCTAAGGTCAAGGACCTCGTGTGGCGTCCGGGGCTCGAAATCCCCGCCATGGACGCGACGAAGGATTTCCAGATCCACCAAGTGGGCGACAACACGGGCGGGGCGATGCAGATCATTGGTCTGTCTCAACAGAGGGCCTATGCCCGGACGGGTATGAACGCCATGCAGCAGCAGGGAGCGCCTTCGCGGTCCAATGCTGACCGTACCGCTGGCGGCGTGTCCATGCAGTTATCCGCATCCTCTGAGCGCCTCGTTAAGCCTACGGAGAACTTTCAAGACTTCTTTATCGTTCCGGCGCTTTCCAAGTGCCTCCGGATCATCGACATCATGAAACCCGGACTGTTTGGTGCCCCGCTTTCTGATAAAAAGATCAAACTCTTCGGTGGAGACCGAGTAGTGTCCCGGGAGCGCCTTGCACAGATGGTGCCGACGCTGTTCCAGATTGCAATGAACTCCGACATCGTGGGCCGCCTGCAACAGCAGGGCGAAACCGTGGATGTCAAGGAATTGGTGCGTTTGCTTCAAGACGCCTCGGGGACGACGGAAAAGTACGGCATCTTCCGCAAGATGTCGCCGGAAGAACAGCAGCAGATGGAGCAGGCCAAACAGCAAGAGGCTGCCATGCAGCAGAAGGCTATGGAACTTGCGGCCAAGAAGGAAATCGCGGCCTCGAACAATCAGGCGCGGCTGGAGGCGGAAAACATCAAGTCCGAAACAGTCGCCGCCAAGACTAGCGAGGAATCTGCCGCCAAGATTGCTTTAGAAATGCTTAAGGCCAAAGGAGGGTCTAGTGCGGACAGCAAAAAGAAGGCTTAATGAGGGGGAGGTTACTTCCCTGGCAGACCTGAAGAACCACCCGGGTTGGGGGGTTTTCTCAAACCTCTTCGAGGAAAAGATTCAGAATATCTATGATAGTCTGATATTGAGAGACGGGGATAAGGATGAGGTTTTTCAAGACGTTCAGCAGATCAAGAGTCTGAACAAGATAAAGGATGAGTTACTTTCTCTTCCTGATGAAGCGGAAGTGGAAACAAGCCCCTTATCCGCTCAACAGAAGCGACAAATGTCTTTTGGTGTAGAATAATAAGTGGGAGGCGAGTTTATGTCGGATATGAGTAACATTTTTGATTCCTTAGGTGGCGAAAAGAAGGCCGCCGCGCAGGAGTTTAACTGGACCGCCCCGGACGGGAGCAAGCTCTCTGCGCCCACGGCTGATGGTCTTTCGGCGGTTATGGCAGGATATTACTCCGCGAATAAGGCTTCGACGGCCCCGGCGCAGAATCCTTACCCTGAACCGGCCCAGCAAGCGGCCAGAGCGGATGACAAACCCGCCTTCAAACCCCCGAATGTCACCCCGGAAGCGTGGGTGGAACTGATGTCGAAAGACCCCGTGAAGGCGTACGAGTTGGTAGACCAAGCCCGGTTCGGCATGGAAGACCCGGTGGCCTACATCAAGGGGTTAGAGGCCAAGATCGAGGCCGTGTATAACTACTCGGCACAGAACACTGTGGGGGCTTGGAGAGATATGCACGAGGGCGAGGGAGAGTTTCAAACCATCTCTCCGCACCTGCAGAAAATCCTCCAAGAACGTAACGCTCCCATTACCCATGAGACCCTGAACTGGGCTCTGACGGAAGCAAAGAATCGTGGGTTGGTGAAACCCACGGCAAAACTTGAGGAACCGGCCAAAGAAGCGGCCAAAACCGAGGAACCGAAGGCGGCACCTGCAGCCTCTCCCCTCCTTCCTCAAAAGTCTGAAGCGCCAACCACGGGACCGGCTGGCGGCTTCGTTAGTAAACTAGAAGAGGCCCTAAATAATCCTAACATTACGGCAGAAGAGCTTGAATCTGCTGCCAAGAGTGCTGGGTTATTTAATCCTGGTTCCGCTGCAATGTTGGAACAGTAAAGAGGTAATTGACCAGATATGGCGTATACTCCAGCAAGTAATCTCATAGCCGATCACGGCCATGCGATCCAAGATAAGTATTATGCGAAAACTGGTCTCGGTGTCCTGACGAAGAAAACTCGTTTCGCCACTGCTGCAGAAATGGATGAGATTCCTCTTCGCAGCGGGCGAACGGTTCAATGGTACCGAGATGCAGTTCCGGTGGCGAATACTACAGCCACCACCGAAGGTTCGGTTGGTACAGGGCAAACGGGTTCGGGTGTTAACATCTCCGCGACCATCGCTCAGTATGCCGACTATATGACCTTCTCCGACGCCGTCGTTGACGTAGCCCTTGATGGCCGCGTTAATCGACATGCAAAGAGCTTTGGTTATCGCGGAGCCCTGACGTGCGATACGATTTATCGCAACGTCATTGACGCGGCTGCCACGGCGCAAACCCCGCTTTCGGGCGCGGCTGGCGTGATCTCTAGACGAGATTTTGCCTCTGCCGCTGTCCTACTGCAGGGTGTTGACATTCAGCCCCAGTCGAATGGGTATTTCTTCGCGCTGACGCATCCGTATATCACGTATGATCTACAGAATGACGTGAACGCGGGCGAGTTGATGGATCTTACGAAGTACACGAACCCTGGCACAGTCATGAGTCGTGAAGATCGTGGATTCGTTGGCCGCTTTAACCAAGTCGAGTTGTGGGAATCCACCAACGTCACGGTTACTGCGGGCTCCCCGAACACCTATCGGTCGTATATTATCGGCGATGGCGCTTATGGCATTGTTGATCTCGCGGGTCGCGGTCCGTCGAAAGTCACCGATCCGGCGACCCAGATGTTCTCTATCGTCGCTAGGAACAACATTGGCCCCGATAAGGCTGATCCTGAAGGCAAGATTCGTGCCTTCGTTTCGTACAACTTCTGGACGGTCGCGGTTTCTAAGGATTCGGCAAACGTCCGAATGCGGAAGATTGATGCTTCGTCTTCCGTCGCGGCATAAGGAGGAGGTAAAGAAACAATGGCAAAAGTAAACGCATTTTCTCCTAGTAATGATAAGAGCGGCAAGAGAGTAGATCTCTTTGTCGCTTCTGTCGATGTGGCTGGTACCTTTACTGGTACTGCCGAAAAGATCGTAAACTTCCCGCCCTCGGGCGCGGATGGCACGTCCGCTGGCAGCGGTTGGCAGCTTCTGTCGGCCAATGTTAACGCGGGCGTTAACACGACTCACTCCACGGCCACCCCGCTTATCAGCCTCACGGTTGAGAAGAACACTGACGGCGGTACGAGCGCCCTGCTCACGGCCCCGTCGGTGTCTAACGCGGATGGTACGGGCAGGGTTTCTACCGAAGCCGGTGACGGCACCCCCTTTGCTCTGTCCGCCACGGCGTCTGCGTCGGTCTTTGCCGATTCCACCGTGGCCTTCTTGACACTGGCCGAAACCGGCGCGACTGGCGTGGACCCCTCGGATGTTTCCGGTAAGGTCGTGTTTGTTCGCATTCAGGACACGGACCAGGACTTCACGGTTTAACCTAGACTAGGTACAACCGAATAACCTACAGAAGGCCGGGGAAACCCGGCCTTTTTCTGTCTGGTAAAATAAGAACGTGGGGATCTCTTCAGCCATAATTCAAACCGCCTCGAATGTAGCCTGGGATACCGGGGATTTATTCGACGGCTATCTGGTTCTTAAGCTCGTTCCCCCGGATGGGAAGACTTATCAGGTTTGGGAGGATTCTGGAGTTAGAACCACGACTCGGTTTGTGTTCCCTGTCGTGGACGGGGTGGTTAGTGATGTTCCCCGGGCTCCGTACACGGACTCGTTTACACCCCCGAATGCTGTGTATCGCGCCTTTTGGATCGACAAGGCGCTGAATCTGGCGGCTTCTGGGTCGAGTCTATTCACCATCACCTCCACTCCTCATACTATTACCCCGGAAACTCTCACTGCCTCCCAGGCCCAGACGGTTTCCCCGGCCCTCGATTACCAGCCCTCGGACAGCATTATGAGCGGATTTACGGAAGAAACCATTACCGGGACAAAGGATGGAGCGAATACCGCGTTCACCATTAGTCGGAATGCCACGATAGTTATGGTGTTTTTGAATAGCGGTTATATGTTTGAAGGTACTGGGTTCACGCGAGCCGGGACCGCCATCACTGCGGTGGCTCCGTATATTCCTCAGACCGGTGACCTTTATAAGGCCATTTTGATCCAGTAAGGTGCCCATGTTTAAGAAATTACTCTTCCTGGTAGTCATGCTACTGCCCGCGCTTTCTGCTCAACCATTTGGGCAGGCTAATTCATCCTTTACGGCGAAGTTTACCGAGACCACAGTAGCGGCCCTTCCCGCCTCAGGCAATTGGGTCGGGCGTATTTTCATCGTTACCGACGGTGATGCCGCGTCTTTGTGTGGGACGGGCTCCAGTACTAAACGGGCCTTTTGCGCCTGGGATGGGGATTCTTGGGAACCGTTTGTAGCCGTGTCGTCGGGCGGCTCAGAGATTAACGATCTTGAAGGTACCGCTCCGACGGCGATCCTGACGACGGAAATCCCAATTGGTACCGGAGCGGGTACTCTAGCTTTTGCCCCCCTCTCTGGTGACGCTACGATGAGTAACACGGGCGTTGTGACAGTCGTTGACGACCTGCATGCTCACACGGGTACCAGTATTTCTGCTCTTGATACGGCGGATGTGACCACCGGTACTTGGGCTGATGCCAGAGTCGCTGTGGGAAACGTCACTCAGCATGTCGCATCCATTGACCACAACGCCTTATTAAACTTCAGCGCGACCAAGCATATTGACCACGCCGCGTCAGCCACCTCGGCGTTCGTACAAGACGGAGGAGTCACCGCACTGACCTGCGGAGCATCGAATCAAGGTCGGATGCAGATTCTTGATGCTGGGACTTTACAAGTCTGTGACGGCGCTGTCACTAGTGTTTTACGTACGTTCACAGCAGGCGCTCACACGAGTGAAATCAACGACTTGACGGCTGCTGTCACCTGGGCCAACGTCCCGGACGCCAATATTACGGTTGGTTCCGTGACTCAGCACATTGCTTCGATTGACCACGACGCCACGCTGAACTTTGTGGCCGGAGAGCATGTAGATCATACAGCCTCGGCCACGACGAATTTTGTCCAAGACGGAGGAGTTACTAGCCTTACTTGTGGTGCGAGCAACCAAGGTCGCATGCAGGTGCTGGACGATGGCACACTGCAAATCTGTGATGGAGCCACGACCTCCGTGTTGCGTTCATTGTCTGCGGGAGCGGGTTCCGGCGATTTCGTTGGCCCCGCGTCGTCTACAGACAATGCCTTTGTCCGATTCGACCTAGCCACCGGCAAGCTAGGACAAAACTCTTTGGCGACCTTGGACGACAACGGCTTCCCGACGTGGGGCATTGGCACGACGACCGGATGGGCGCGAACCACGGGCGGCGCAGGTGATACCGGGGCCAGTTCGCATGTCATCGAAGGCGGCGACGTTTCTGGTGAGAACGCCAATCTTGGCCTAGTTTCCGGTGAAGGCGATGCGTCCTATATAGGACCTAGCGGCGATGGCGTTGCTGGTCACGTCCAACTTTCTCCTACGTTGATTACGGCGGATTCGACGGATTGGGTTGTGACGCAAGCGAATGCAACCTGCGTCGATTCGGTCGGTACTGACTCGTACGCTTGTGCTCCTGCGCCTTCAATTGGGGCGTATGTAGACGGGCACAAGTACCGATTCAAGGCGGGCACGGCAAATACAGGAGCAGCCACGCTGGCCCTTAATGGGCTCAGCGCATTGGCGATCAACAAGCATAACGATCAAGCTCTTGAGACCGGCGACATTGAAGCTGGCCAATGGGTGGAAGTAGTTTACAACGGCACCGATCTGGAGATGGTTTCGCAAAAGGCTGTAGACGACGGCGGGGCGGAAACAAACAGCCTGGAGACCCTCACGACGGGCATCCAAACGACTGAGATACCCATCGGGACGGCGGCGAATACATTAGCGTTTGCCGCTCTCTCGGGCGACGCGACGATGAGCAACACAGGGGCCGTTACGCTGGCCGCAACGATCACCCGTGATACCGAGTGGGACACGCTGGCGGAAATCAACGCGGCAACTACTGATGACGATGCGGCGGGCTTAGCGGCAACAAACGCCTTTACAGGTACGCCGACATTCTCGAACGCCACCTACTCGGCGCTGTTTACCGGTGGCAACGTAGGCCTCGGCACGGCGACTCCCAACGCATCCTCCGTCCTGGACCTGACCTCTACCACAGGCGCACTGCTCATCCCTAGAATGACCACTACGCAACGAAACGCGCTGACGGCGGTCAATGGAATGTTGATTTACGACTCGACGCTTAATGGTCTTCAGGGTTACAAGGGCGGAGCCTGGGGCACTCTGGGTGGCGCGAGCAGTCAAATACACTTTGCCCCTGAAGATGCTTCATTTCCTATTACTAGTTCTGCCGCTCTTCAATGCGTCGAATCTAGCGCAACAGCGCCGAGGCCTAAATGGTGTGAGGTGCTGTTCACAACCGGCGAGCGAGTCATGTGGTCGGGTCGGTTGCCCGAAAACTTTGCCACGGCAACAACCGCCACGCTAGGCGTCATGTACAAAATGGTCTCAGCTACTACTAATAATGTTGAATGGACTGCTGCGATTGCTTGCATTACTCCAGGAGACGCACAGGACTCAGATGCGAACGCTTTTGCTACTAATAACGTATCGGCTGACGATGCTATACCGGGCACAGCCGGATACATCGCGGAGCATACATGGAGCTTGACCAATACTGATTCATGCGCCGCCAATGATCTTTTCTCCGTATACCTTGAACGCTCGACACCTACGGGAACAGATGCTACTGGAGAGGTAGAGCTTGTCAACTTTTACCTGGAGTTTACGCCATGAAGAAATATATAGGTCTGGTTCTGTTGTTTACCTTTATGCAGCTTTCTGCTGCGGTTAGCTTTGATGGCGTTGATGATGTTATTGAGTGCGGGGCTCAAAATCAACTAGATGATTTGTCTGCCCTGACTGTTATTGTCTGGGCTAATTTTGTTGATTCCGGCGAGAACACTTATGGAACTTACCTGGCAAAGAGTACAGCCGGTGTTGATGGCTGGTATGTAGATTTGAACGCGGACATGCCGAGGTTTGTGTATGTGGACTCCCCGTGTTGTTTGGTTCGCAGGTCTGTAGCTGCCACAACTGATTATGGCAAGTGGACTCGTTATTTAACAACTTGGGACGGCAGCACTACTGCCGCGAATGTACATATTTTACTAGACGGAACGGAAACTACATACAATCAAACCTCCAATGGAACAACTCTTCCAAGTGATGCGGCTGCTAACTTGTATATTGGAAACCGGAGCAACACGGCAAATACTTCGAATGGTGATATAGCCTGTGTGGCTATTTGGGAGGGTGTGCTGGACAGCAGTTCCATAGCAACTCTCACGACCTCTCCTTGCAGAACTGCGCTAAAGATTCGCGGGGATATCATCAGATTCTACGCGGAGCTAGATGGAGGTAGGGACGGTGCCGCGTCATCAAGTATTATCAACCTGGTGGATGGCTCAACTTGCACCGCAACTAATAGCCCAACGGCGAGGGCGGCTTCTATTGCAAGGTGACGATAGAGCAAATGCCCTCTGCCATCAAGCGCTTCTGCTCACGGCCGACACGGACTTCTGGAGTTCAGTTACTTCGGACACGCCCAAAGCTGGCGGCATACGAGGCAGGTAATAATGACGATTGACGAACAACTAGCAGACCACGAAGCTCGCATCGCAGCCCTAGAGGCGCGGCAACCGAGCGCACACGACACGCCGGAGACGAATCCGTTCATGGGACGCGGGCCGATCAGCGACCCAGCGGCACCACCTGACCCAGACTTTACCAAAGTCTTCGGTGAGGTGCGTGTTGACGGTATTGGCAGAGCCTTGGATAAGTGGGAGGAAAACACCTGGAATCGTCGTCTTAACTCTTGGGGAGGGTTCACCTCAGCACCCGTGTCGGATGCCTTGAATGCGCTCCTAAACTTCTATGAAATCCATCGCGGCCTCCAACTGAAACCGAAAGCCATCCTTTATGAGGGCTCGGCGGCACTGGTGTTCCCGGGCTTCGACCGGGACTACGGAACCCCGAACTGCTATGTTCTCCCGGTTTCCTTGATCGAGAAGGACTTTGGTGAGGAAAGAAAGATTGATCGTACCGTTGAATTACTCGACCGTCGGAAGTAAACGCCGAGTGGTTGATTCAATTCACGACTACGTTATCGTAGCCCTCAGTGCTCTGGGGGCTCTTCTCGCCGCTGCGGGTCGAGGTATTATCGGCAATTCTCGGGCAATTGACGTAATTATCTCGAAACATGAAGACACTGCAAAGCATCTTGATGAACTTAAAATCGACGTTAAAGACGGTTTTTCTGAGATGCGAAAGCAGTTTGTTCAAATTCAACAGGAGAAAAATGATAACCACAACCCAAGACGCTAAGGACTTTGCGCGGCTATACATCCTAGCCCTCTGTGTCTTCCGTGAGGCTCGCGGGGAGCCCTTCTACGGTAAGCTCCTGGTCGCAAATACGATTAGGGAACGGGTGAGAGACTCCCGGTGGCCGGACACCTTCGAGAAGGTGATACTACAGCCTTGGCAGTTCTCGGCCTTCAACAAGAATGATCCTAATAATCTAGTCTACCCGCGGACAGGAAACACCCCTTCACCTAACGACAAAGCCTGGTTAGACTGTATCGACGCGGCGCAGAAGGTTCTGGGCGACAAGAACCCCATTCCCGCCAACCATCGAGCCAACCACTATCACACAGCAGCCGTCCACCCCCGTTGGTCGGAAGGCAAGACTCCGGTCGCTATCGTGGGGCATCACAAATTCTTTCTTCTTTAAGCCTCGCGGTACAATAATAGAGGGAGACACGTATGATCGGAATACAAGATTCAGAGTTTATCCAAGACCACAAAGCGGAAGAACTGGTAGCGCGAACCCGCGAGGGGCAGCAACATGAAGTCGCCAGAATGCTCAGGGATCAAGCATTTGTCTCAAACTGGGAAACTTCGGTTTCAAATGCCGAGAGACAAATGGGACTGGTTAAGGACTATCGGACGTTGGATAAAGAGCTTCGTGAACTCAATCCGCAAATTCGCTTGGTCCCAAATCCAAGGAATAGTACGAAGGCTCATGTCGTTGTCCAGGGGGTCATAAAGAGGGCCACGGAACGGACGATGCCGGAGTTTTCCATCATGGCTACAGTGGAGGAAGAGGTGCCGATTTTCGAGAACCGTACCATTAGTCTCGAAGACCCCTCGATGAAGACTGAGTTACGCCCGGGAAGGGAAGTATTACGCGGATGGAGAACTTTATTGCTCCACCTGATTCGCGACGGCCACTTAACTCTGACCGCCGTTGAGAGGAAGTTTGGTTCGTGTGATAGGCCCACATGGGTTCACCACACAGGAAAACAGAAGATAGAAGGAGTGAATTTCTAATGCCTAGAGCGAATAAAGATAGTGCTGCTGAGGAACTCTTGCAGCTTTCAGCGTTAACCGCTAGCGCAAATGCCACTGGAGGTGCCGCGAATGCTGAACTGCAAGCAGCCCTTACCGAGGCCATTACGGAAATCCTGACCGCAAAACGGGAACGAATTGCCAACGACGAACGTATTCGTAAGGAGCAGATCGAGAGTACCCGTCTAGCAATGGCGTCTCAAAAGGCTGCCCAGGACAATTGTCGGCACCGGAAGGAGAAGGGTGAGTCTGCTTTAGCCGGTCAGCGTATCGGAGGCTTCGACACCGGGCACCCGGTACAGCTTACGTTAGTATGCACCCACTGTCAGAAGAACTTCCACAGCCCTCCGCTAGAGGGTCAGACGGATATTCCGAGGGAGCTTCTCCCGGGTCCCGAGGCCATCGGCGGCCAGTTGAGCTAATTCTATGGCAACCACTCCAGCTATCGACGCTTGGACCAATGCGGTTAAGTACATCAAGAACTACGGTGGGACGCAAACGTTAGACTCCCTGGATCTCAGGGCGATGAATGCCGCCAACAGGCAGTTCCACTTAGCCGCACCCTGGTCCTGGTCGGTTGGTGCATTGGAGGAGGTTACTTTAGCCAATGGGACGCAGGATTATGCCCTGGTTTCAGGCCCCACAGACTACCTGAGGCTTTCTCAGGTACGGCAGTTTGTGAACGGAAAGTTCACCGGCACTATGGCTGTGGCAGGAAATCTGCCCGCCACTACCGTGTCCGTCTCGGCTCCCACCCAGGTGTCGATGTTTGATAACGGCGGCACGTATACCTACCGTGTCTGGCCCAAACCGGCAGGAATGCTGTTAGGGAAAGAGATTACCCTCATCGGGGATTATAAGAAGACCACGACGGCTATTACGTCTGGAAATAAATCCACCGCCGATATTCTTCTATTCCCGGATGAATATTACTACATCTACGAACTCCTAGTCCTCCACTACGCGATGTTGTATGCAAACGACAATCGCGCTGGAACAGTTTCTATCGACGTTCGGGGCCGGTCGGAGGCCTCAGGGATCATAGGACACGCGATGAATGAGATCAACATTCTGCGTCAGCAAGAGCCTCTTTCCCGCACCCCTGAAGGAGGCCCGGTAGCATAATGGCGTCAACGTACTCGGTTCAAGAAGCGTTAGAGGTGGTTAAACGGACTGCCGGTCTAGGTCCCGCAGACTCTTGGGGCGTCCTTGCCGCCGATATGGCTGTGAAGGAGATGTGGCGTCGTGGGGCCTGGAGGCAATCTTTAGCTGACCTACCGGCCATAGGTTTGGTTCCCGGCCTCCAGGACTTAGGCGAACCCCTAGTAGACATTCCGTCAGACATAGCGGGCCTCTGGCGGGCCGACTACGTTTATCTAATGGAAGACGGAAATGTTTCAATCACTCCGATGTCGGTTCATCGTTCCCTGGAGGGGAACAATATTCCCTGCCATCCGAATGCTATTTCCTACCAGCAAGATAATAACTCGTATCGTTTTCCGGGAATTATCCCGAGTAACCTTGCTTCCCCCTGGCATTTCGTCCGGGGAACGTATAAGAAGAAACCTCCGTCGATTACGAACCTGAATATCGGCGGTACCTATCTTCCCTGGGATGATGATTTGTTCCCGGTGTTTGTCCAAGTTCTCCGCTGGCAGGCAATGGCGTTGGTTGGAGCGGATCGGGCTCTTGACCAACGGCAGATCGCGGTGGCGGGGATTAACGAAGCCGCTGCTCAAGAGGCCGAGTATCTTGGTCAGTCTCAGCAGATGTCCTCCATCGACGTGGGGGGATGGTAAATGCCAGCATCCAGTCAGTTCGATGCCAGAGAGCAAGTCTCTCTAGACATACCCTATGATCGGTCTACGAAGATTCTGGCCGACAACCCGAGGCTGGTTTCAGGCTCCTCTAACGTCTACGTAGACCGGGGCAACTCGCTCAGAAAGTGCGGCGGGCTGGCGGATCAATCCCTGGACATCACCGGCCACAGGATCGACCGGCTCCTGGAGTATGACTGTGAAAACGGACGCAGGTACCTCATCGCCTCCTGCTACGACACCATCAACACCAACTGGACCGTGTATTACCTCCGACTCGACGGAGTTGGAGTTTGGACCGAGATTCCTAATCTCCGTAATGTCCAGGACTCCGAGTACCCCCACGAGATGGTCGTCGCCCGAGGACAGGTGTTCATCAAGGGTTTCCCAGGAGCAGCGGGAGACAAGCTGGGGTCTGTTATCTTTGACGGGCGCAGCACGCCGGTAACGCGCTTTTGGGGGCTCCTGGGGCCGTCTGTAGCCGCAAGACGCTCCGGGGCCACGTCCACCTGGTCAGCGTCCACTACGGCCCATGACGTCCTCGTGGGTTGGAAGTACGTCTACTCCTGGGTGACTTCCACCGGGCACGAGTCGTCTCGGTCGTCATTAGAGCGTGACCCCGCTCTACAGCCCTCGGACACTGGGGCCTTCTCGGACAAGATCCCGAACATTACCGTCCAGGGCCTCGCGGATACCACTAATGTTCCCTTTATCAATGTCTATAGAACGTACGACGGCGGCGGCACCTTCCTCTTCGTGGAGCAGATTACGAATACCGGGGTCGGGGCTATATCTTATCTGGACACTAATCGCACTGGGACTCCTGGAGACCCTAAGCTCGACAGCCAGCTGGATTCCGAACGGCCCTCAGCTTCCCTGACGTCTAACTACCCGCCCGCAACGGTCGAAGAGGGCACGATTGGGACTGACACGGTCGAAAGGTCTTCACCATTGGCCTATTGGTCGTCACGAATCTGGTACTCGGTAGGGAGGAATCTATACTTCTCGGCCAATGACGAAGTACGAGCGGGGGCTATAGAGGAGTCGTTCCCTGGCGGGGCCACTACCGGCAACCGATTCCGTATGAAGGGTGAGATTAAGAATCTTATTCCTACCGTGGAGTCGTTGGTGTGTTCTACGTCCCGGGAGACGGTGGAGTTTCGGGGAGCCGCTAGGGAAGATATCCGAGGTATTGACATCCTGACGTCAGTTGGCGGCGGGGGTCAACGGGAAGGTACCGCGAACCTCGAAGGGTACTCCTTCTGGATCGACCAGCACAACCGCATCCGGGCCATGCAGAATAGGTCTACGATGATTTTATCCGACTCTCTGAATAGGGAAGTCATCGACGCTCTGGATACGCAGACCAGCTTATCCCTAACCGTCTATCAAGCCCCCAGGATTGATTGGTTAATTCTGTCCCTCCACGACCTGGGGACTCCAGCCAACTCACGCTGGTGGGTGCTGGATTTATCCCGGCTCTCTCAGGGACCATTATGGTCGCCCCCGTGGACGAAGAACACCACGGCGGTGGCTACGGGTATTACCGAAGCCGGGGTATCGTACCTATACGCTGCAGTGTTTGATGGGTCAGATTCCCAACTGGCGGTGTACGATGATAACATTTATGCCGATATGGGTACCGGATTTGCGTTTGCTGTTGATACTAATCTATTCACCGTACCAGATGGGAATCACGTACATCGTCTTGCGAAGACTCGCATGATGTGTAATATGGCCGAGGTGAAGGTGGGTTATGTGGGGAATACTCCCACGGTAAAGGTCGGTCTGGACACCGACGGGGCCTTAACAGATTACACGTCGAACGCCAGCGACCCTCCGAGAACAGTAGCCGGGGACGCCGGGTACGAGGAGAAGTTCTATAACGTGAACTCGGTAGCGCAGCGGGCGAGGATCGGCATCTCCCGCACTGCCGACGCCAACCCGTTTTCCTTGGAATCTTTTGCCTTCATCTGGGAACCGACACAGAAGGACTAAATGGACAGCACACTCCAGTTGCAGAAACGAATCGAGATCCTCGAAGAGCGTTTAAGCGTTAACGCCGAGGGAGGCTACCGTTCCACCCAATTCGAGTATGAAACGACAGTGCCCTTGGTGGAGGACCTCCGCGTCATTGGAACACAGAATGATGGCTCCTGGGCGGGGGCGCTGACCTGGATCGAGCCGCAGAATATCGACATCGCCGGGTATGAGATCTGGGTGAAGAATGTAAATGGTGAATCATCCGGGTGGGTCAAGAAGGGTGAGGTGACTCAGCCTCCTTGGTCAGATAACATCATCACCTCCAGCTCCTTGACGGTGCAGTTTGCAGTGAGGACAAAATTCCGCAACGGTTTGGGGACCACGATAGACAACTCCCCCACGGTACCCGTGTCTATTCTCGCGCCGTCGGTGTCTATCACGGACCCGTCCCAGGTGGGGCCGAATGTGATCGGCGACTCGGCGTTTCTTCGTACTGGCTTAGATGCCATCTCTATCGTCAACGCTGATATCGTTTCTCTTCAAGCAACGAAGATTACAGCGGGCACCCTTGTCGCTGGCGTCATTTACGCCAACGCTATTGCGGCGAGCCAAATTACGGCAGGAACTATTTCTGCCGCCGTTACGATGACGTCCCCCACAATAATCGCCTCAGATGGCACGACGTCAATTCAGCTTTCTGCCGGGACACTCTTTGCAGCCTCAGACTTAGACAGCGACATTGTTGAAATTGCCAGCGACAGTGTCGTAGTGCAGAGTACTGGGGGGACCTCGGTTATCGCCCAAGGGCTCATATCCCTCTACCACAACAGCGGCTCGGGAACTGCGAAGGTTCTGATTCAAGGAACCTCTAGCGGTGGTATTCTTCTTCTACAAGACGGCGGGGGCTCCACGGATATCACCCTAGACGCCACAGCAGGCGGTAACATCACGGCGGCTGGGACAATTACCGGGGATGACATAAACGCCACGGGAGACTACAGCGTGGACGGAACGACTGTTATCAACTCCTCGGGAGCCTTCGTGGGCGCTGGGGTGGATGTTGGTTCCAACGGAGTTGGTTGCGGCGGGGTAAACATCAGCGGTGGTTACACAGGGCAAACCGTGACGTTCAGCGCTTTCCCGACGCAGATGGTTTTTCGTGGTGGTGTTTTGACCGGGTACACACCATAATGATAGTAGGAGACTTCAATGAAACTTGTTATAACGCTTCTTCTTGCCTTCTCACTAGGGTTGAATGCCCAGGAGTGTTCCCCCGTCCGGCACATCTCAGGCAACTTCGCCTACGACCTCCAGGGGCAACCCGACACTCGTGACGGCACCTGGGGAACCGCCCAAGCCGATTACCGGGTCCTACAGTTCACCCAACCGCCCGTAGGGAGTCGTGTGCGTATCCTTAAGATCGTAGGTGACCTCACGGCGCGGTGGATTAAGAACCACCACGTCACGGGATTCACGGGAGTCCTCGCGGCCATTCATCGCCCAGACTCATCCGGGTCGGCCTATGCAGACCTCGCCGCCGACGGGCACTTCGTCTACGTCCAGGGGGATATAGGGGCCTCGGGCGTGGTTCGAGTTCCCTTTGACCAGACCTTTGATCGGACGGACCCTGGGGCGCTCCTGGAAGAAGACCCCCGGCTTGTCTTCAAATTCGCAAAGTACTTAGACGAAACGGGTTACTGGACTCACGCAGAAATAACCTTTTCTCAAATCGACTTCTGCTACGAGAGGTATAATTAAGACAGTATGGCCTACCAGGACGTCCAAAAACTAACTGATGCAGAACGCGAACGCATTGAAGCCGTCCGTAAGTTTGGTCTTGCCAAAGCTGAGGAACTCTACGGCAAAAATGAGATCGACGATCTTATTGGAAAGACTGGACTTACCGGCGATCAGACAGAGATTGCCAACTTTCTCAAAAACTACGACATCCAAGGAGGCTATACCCCCGCAACTAATTACGTTGGTGGAGTCCTAGACGGATCGAATCCATACGTCAACCAAACCGGCCAATATGCCACAGACTACGCCAACTTCCTAAACTCCCAAGGCACCGGACAGCCTGGCCTCACCCAACCTATGTCTTTCGCTCAAGACCGGGCGAAAGATATTATGGGGACCCAGGGCAAGGCGGGGCTGAATGAATTAGTTGACGCTCAAGTTACCGCAGGCGATGTCATCTCCACTGGGGGCTTTACCCCGGAATTGAACAAGATGGCTAGGGCGGGTTATGGGCTTCTAAACTCCGGCGGCTTTACCGACGAACTCCAGAGCTTCATGGGCTCGATGGCAGGAATGATCGGAGGCTATACAGGACCTTCAGCAGAAGCCTCCCGAGCCTTCAACGCGGCCATGAATATCGTCGATGCTGGCGGTGAGGGTGGTTCCCTTATCCCCATCGAGCAGATGATTTCTTTTGCTCGGGATGAAGCGGCGAACGCGAATCGCAACTCGGGTAATGCTGCGATCCGGGAGTTTGTGCGACGAGGCGGCAGCTTTGGCGCGGGCGTAGGTACTGGCGGTCCCCTAGCTGAGTTCGCTGACCAAGCCGCGCAGAATGAAGCGAAGGCGCTGCGGGACACGTCCCTTGGGGCGCAAGACCTACGTCTCCAGCGCGAGATGGGTGCGTTGGGAGCTGCGGGGCAACTAGGCTCCTCCATCGAGTCCTCGAAGGGTCAGCAGGAGTCTACACGGATTGGCGCTATGGGTTCCCTGGCCTCCGCTGGCGTATCCTACGCAGGCAACGCGATGCGTACCGGCGCGGACCTTGTCGGCTCGGCCAACAGCACCGCTGCCAACATGTACAACACCTCCATGCAGGGGATGTCGAACTTCGGTAACATCTTCGCCGACAGGGAACAGAACGCGTTTAACAACTCCATCGCGCTTAATACCGCCGCGAACCAGAACGTTACCCTCGGTGCGGGACTCTCGCGGGCTCAGTATACCAACGGTGTTGATGCAGCCAATATCTACGGTGGTTTGACGAATATGTTGAACA
>ERZ891418.33-NODE-33-length-44401-cov-16.795878_pt1 | contig 44401 bp, 37 predicted proteins | sample MGYA00521236_ERZ891418 | MGnify/ENA primary metagenome ERZ891418 (study PRJEB32303, sample SAMEA104408696) | aquatic metagenome | biome: Brackish water; feature: Chemocline; material: water | place: Baltic Sea | collected 2014-10-18T10:34:00 | depth 100 m ... | reverse complement strand
GGCACATTAAGTGAGCCTACTGCTTCAGTATATGTTGACCAACAACACAGGGCTCACATTGAATTTGAACCAACTTTAGCATGGGGAGAATTCGATGTATCTGAAGTTGGATGGGAGATTTGGGGCCCTTTGGCATCGGATGAAAAGTATGTCAATGATGCTGACCTATTAGTAGAAACATCTTCAACAAATGTTATGATGAAAAGAGATTTGGGAGAAAACCGTACTGTTTGGGTTTGGGCTGCTTCTGAAAGAGTTCCTAATGGAGATTCAAATGTCCAGATTTGTGTCAATCTAATTGGTGGAGACCCTAATGAGGATTGTCATGCATATGGGATTGTTCGCTTTGAAGTTGTGAAACCGGATGAAGGTTATGCAAGCGCTGCATTATGGCTTTCAATGACAACTTTCCTTTCTTTTATTGGATATTTCGCCTTCTTATTCCGCAGTGGAATTTTACTCCCCCCACCAATATTGGGTGCGATGTTTGTCTTGACATTACTATTTATTCCAACAGCATTTGACCAAATCGATCTAGGTGCTGAAAATATTCAACAAGACTCTAGAATCGTGGACCGAACATTGCAAAATACTGCAGGTGAGGAATATTCAATATCTCAACTAATGGAAGGCAAAGATGCTGTCATTGTTGGCGTAATACTACCTGGTTCTGTTAACGCTCAAGACCAAGCTTCTGAATTTAATTACACATTAGGAAAAATGCCTGAACGAATATCTATCGTTCAAATCGTTGCTGGCCCTGATGCTACGATGCGCGATGTCACATTTTATGAAAATCAATTGAATGCATCATGGCCGATATTGTATGATCAGGATAATTTGCTAACTTCCAGTTTCCCTTCTGGTGTGGCTGATGCTGTATTCGTTATTGACCCATCAATGCATATTGCCTATTCAACAGCATCATCGGCTGGCTCGAAGGAATATACAGATGCTATCGACACCATCGATAGCGGTGGTTCTCATGGAATTGCGACGTATTTCAGCCTTCTCTTTGGTCCATGTTTATTCCTGCTCCTACTTGCACTACCTAGGTCTAATTGGGAGCCTCCAGAACAAGCTATTGCCCCTGGTCTATTGTGGCTCAGCACTATTGTTTCAAGTGCTGCTGCTATTTTGTCAATCAATCTAATCCCACTAATTGTAACTATTTTACCAATATCTAGTAATATCAACTTCTACCTTAATATTTTGATGTTTATTTGGATGTTTGAAATGAGTTTCTTCGCAGCAAAGAATGGTAGCCCTTACGAAGTAAAAATAATTGCAAAACAAATTCATCGATTGATGCCCGATGGTTTCTCTAACTGGAGAGAACTTGAGGATATGGAACGGGATGTACTAATTGGTGCATGGCTAGGATGGTTTGGATGGTTAGCTTTCCCTTCCCTTATTCAGCAAGGTGTAGGCGCCAGTATCTTGAGTGGAGGTTTTGGCATAGTCTATGGAATAGGATTCTTATTCGGAATCATACTAATGGGTGGATTAACTGTTTTGTGTTTACGCTGGACCGCAGCAATAGGCGGACCATTCTCGCGATTATTTGGCAAGTTCGGTTCAGAAGTATTTGCTGAATTTGTTGGATGGTGTGTTGTACCTGTATCTCTATGGGCGCTTGTCAACTCCATTATTGCTGCCAACCGTTTTGGTTTGCTTTGAACAAACTAGAGTTTTATACAGGTTGACTACACAGCATACCGATTATGGAATACCACAAAGTGTGGAGCAAGAGCAGAAGAGAATTATTTCTTGCATGCCCACGTTGGTGGGTAATTAGATATGGACTTAATCAAGCAAATTGGGATCAATCTAAATCTCAACAATGGCACTCTATGAGCGATATTCGTTCACATTGGGATTTAATGTTACGCTCCTGCAAACAAACTATTTTTGAGCGACTGGAAGACCTTCAGATGAATGTTGAATGGTCTCCATTATTTACTGAAAGAAAGATAAGAGAAAATCTAAATGAAAAAATATCTCAACAACAAAAGATTTTGTCAATGCACGAAGTCATAGGCACAAAAAAGGCAATTGATGAGAATCTAAAACTCAACGATATCGACATTGAATATTTGATTAAGAATTCAATTAAAAGAATTACGACTCTATGGAATAATGACTTTATCCAAGCCCTTGTGAGTAGATTCCATAAGCAATGGATGGTTTTTGAAAGGATAGAACGGGGCTCAGTGAATGGAGTAGACCTCTATTGTTGCCCAGATATTGCAGTAAAAATTCAAAACCATTGGCATTTGATTAGAATAGATATGCAAGGTAAGAAGAATTCATCTTTTGAAGAATTAGAAGCGATGGCAATGGTTTCATGGATAAGAGGGAAAAACAATTTCCCCATTTTGGCAAATAAATACACCATTAGAGTAATTGCATGGCGCAACGGCTTTTGGAATCAGCAGCGCATAGAATCAAGTAAGCAAAAACTTACGCAATCAAATTATCTAATTGATTCCGATATCATACAGATGCAAAAGATGTTATCAAAACTAGGAAAGAATAACTCATTTAACCAAATACCCTTGGCAAGGAAGTCATCAACATGCCGCAAATGTGCATTGAGAGAGTCATGCCCAGGAGGCACTAACCTAAGCTCTGGAATAATGCAACAAAGTGCATTGGAACTGGCTGATTTATCTAAAGGATAAATTCAAAAGTTGCTTACTAAATCCGCTAAAACAGAATCGATATCATTTGCTTTGGTAACTCCACTGGCTAGAAGCACTCCCTCTGCACCTAGTTTAATTGCCATAGCAACATCTTCTCCATTCTTTACACCAGCACCACATAAGATTCTAACATTAGGATTTACTGACTTCACCGCTGCAACTGTGTCGGAAACAATGGATGGGTCGGCAGATGTTACAGATATATCCCCGCCAATCAATTCTGGTGGTTCAACTGCGATGAAGGTTGGACCTAATGCTGCAAGAGCTTTTGCTTCTTCGACATTGGCTGCACAAGCACAAATTGGAAAGTCATCTGGAAGAATCTTCATCAACTCTTCAACGTGAGATAATGGCACTTTGTGTTCTGCATGATTGATAATTACTCCTACAGCACCCCTCTCAATCGCATTACCAGCTTCAAGCCATCCTGTAAAACTACCATTACCTGCACAATCAAGGTGCTGTGCCCATACTTCTAAGTCGGGGTTTTCGTTTGTTACCGAGTCCAGATCAAATGCTGAAACAACTGCAACCATTCTATAAGATTGTGAAATCTGTTTTGCCATAGCTGAGGCAAGAACATTGGCTTGTGAGCCACTTGCTGAAGCATAAGTCTTAAAATTAACAACAACCAATGGAACGCTCATAGTGTTGCCAAAACGCTGTATCACTTGAGGGCTTTCATCAAATACTATGCAAGAGTAGTGATAATCCTATTCTTGTAAAAGCCATTTTCCGCCAATTTGTCTCGTTTCGGAAGGAATTATTGAATTATGATCTACGACCACACCGTTTAGATTACAATTATTTCCAATCGCCACATTGCGCCCGATTAGGCATCCTGATAATACTGAATTATCACCAACGAATGAACCTGATAAGATAGTGCTCTCAATTACTTCACTATTACCAATGCTAACGTTACCTTCTACCATCGAACCAACTACTCTCGCACCTTCTGTAACCTTGGCCATAGGATTAGAAAACCAAGAACCACCGCATACTTCTCCACTGCTAAATCTCTTCCTGCGTATGCATTCTTGCACGCCTTCTGACCAAGATTCAGGGGTTCCTGCATCGATGAAATATCCATCGAATTGCATACCATTCAACTTACCTTCCTCTGCGAGAGCTGGAAATATATCCCTTTCTATAGAATGCTTTCCAGCAGGCATTATCTCAAAGATATCATCTTCAAAAATATAAGAACCTGCATTGATTAGATTACTAAATACCTCTTCTTTTTTAGGTTTCTCTTTGAACTGTGTTATTCTTGAATTTTCATCTAATCCGACTATTCCAAATCGTGTTGGATCCTCTACTTCCCAAAGCGCTAGTGTACCGATACCGCCATTTCTTTTATGCAGTTCAATCATTGGAGTAACATCCAATGAAGATACAATGTCGCCATTGAAGCAGGCAAATGTTCCACTGATTATATCTGAACAATTTGCAAGTGCCCCACCTGTTCCAAGTGGTTCATCTTCGGGAACTATGGTCACATCAAAGTCAACATCTGCATCTGCGAAATATTGCCTAATCATGTCAATTTTATAGCCACCTGCAACAATCACTTCATCAACCAAATCAATTGGCACACCTTCAACTACTCTTTCAAGTAGAGTTTTATCGAGCATCGGCAATAATGGTTTAGGAATTTGATTGGTCCAAGGTCGTAATCTTGAGCCTACTCCTCCGGCCAAAACAACTACCTGCATAGCGTTGCCTTCGCGCTTTAGCCTATCAATAAACCCCATTCACGCCCTGCAGAAATGTCATTGCTGAATCAAAGTCTTCAAAGACGGCCTGCAATTGGCATTGGTTGGAGAGAGTCATGAATATCCACGAGTACCAAGGCAAAGCAATGCTAAGAGAGTTCGGAGTACCTGTATTAGAAGGGGTACATTGCACAACAGTAGAACAAGCGCTAGCAGCATATGATACTCTCAATTCTAAAGTTGTGGCAGTAAAGTCTCAGATTCATGCTGGAGGAAGAGGAAAGGGTACACTATACCATCCTCAAACCCGAGAGGAAGTAATGCAAGGCGGAGTGAAGATTGCATTTTCAAGAGATGAGGTAGAAACATATTCAACAAATATTTTGGGTAATGTTCTGGTCACTATTCAAACTGGAGATGAAGGAAAGGTTGTAAAGAACCTATATGTTGAATCCGGATGTGATATAGATCACGAATACTACCTAGCATTACTAGTTGATAGAGATAACAAATCTGTAATTATTATGGCTTCGACTGAAGGTGGAGTAGATATTGAGCATGTAGCCGAACACACACCTGAAAAAATTCACAAAGTCATAATAGATGTCAACGCTGGATTATTAGGATTCCAAAAGAGAGACTTAGGTCTTGCACTCGGATTATCCGGGATGTCCTTGAGGTCTTTCGGAAAATCATTGAGTGCAATGTACGAAATGTTCGTTAGCCAAGATTGCGCAATGGTAGAGATCAATCCACTGGTTAAATCCAAGAGTGATGAAATAATTGCTCTTGATGCAAAGATTTCATTTGATGAAAATGCCGAATTTAGGCACAAGAACTGGGCTCAATTACGCGATTTGTCAGAGGAAGAAGATGTTGAAATACGTGCTAAAGAAACTGGATTGTCATATGTCAAACTAGATGGAAATATTGGCTGTTTAGTAAATGGTGCCGGGTTAGCAATGGCTACAATGGATGTCATCAAGTTGTATGGTGGAGAACCTGCTAACTTCCTTGATGTCGGTGGTGGCGCTGATGAAGAACAGGTTAAAACTGCATTCTCAATGATTATGGAAGATCCGAATGTAAAAGGTATTTTGGTCAATATTTTTGGTGGAATTATGCGTTGTGATATTATTGCTCGTGGAGTAATAGCTGCTACAGAAGCATTGTCATTAGAAGTTCCCCTAGTAGTCCGTCTCGCAGGTACAAATGTAGAGCAAGGCAAGGAAATATTAGCTGCGTCTAATTTGAATATTCATCCTGCTAATGATCTAGCAGAAGGTGCTCAAAAGATTGTATCTCTAATCGGAGGTGGTGAGTGATGGCAATATGGATTGAAGAAGATGCAAAGGTACTAGTTCAAGGAATTACTGGAAAACAAGGTCATTTCCATGCTGGAAAAATGGTCGAATATGGTACAAATATTGTTGGCGGTTGTACTCCTGGAAAAGGTGGTCAAACTGTTGAATTGGCAGGAAAGGAGTTCCCTGTTTGGGATTCAATGACCGAAGCGATAACTGCAACTGGGGCTGATGCTACTGTTATTTACGTACCACCTCCGTTTGCTGCGGAAGCAATTATGGAGGCTGCGGAAGCTTTTGATTCGGTCAAAGGAGAAGGCGTAGTAATTTGTATTACAGAAGGAATCCCAACTCTAGACATGGTCAAAGCGGTTGCATATGTCAACAATAGACCAGGTGTTAGGTTAATCGGACCGAATTGTCCAGGAATTATTACCCCAGGTGAAACAGGCGGAGCAAAAATAGGAATTATGCCTGGCCATATCCATGCTAAAGGAAGAATTGGAATCGTTTCAAAATCTGGAACATTAACTTACGAGGCTGTTGCACAAACAATGAGTATCAATGAGGGCCAATCGACCTGTGTTGGAATTGGTGGTGACCCAGTTAACGGAACGGGGTTCATCGAATGTCTTGCTGCATTTGAGAACGACCCCCAAACTGCTGCAATTGTAATGATTGGCGAAATTGGTGGTAATGAAGAACAAGAAGCTGCTGCCTTTGCTGCTGAAAATGTTACCAAGCCTATTGTTGGATTCGTAGCAGGAGCCACCGCGCCTCCGGGGAAAAGAATGGGCCACGCAGGGGCGATTATTTCTGGTGGAAAAGGAACTGCAGAAGAAAAGTTCGAGGCATTCAAGCAAGCGGGTATTGCATGTGCAAATGATCCGAGTGAAATTGGTTCTGTTCTTCTTCAAGTATTGAAAAATGCAGGGCTACGCTGAAACATCTTCAATTAGATATCGATTAGAAATATTATTGTGATTTTTAATCACAATATCATCTTGGTGGGCTACGCTTAGGACCTTTAGGACCGCCTTTAGGAGGACCGCCCGATTTACTTGGACCCGGTGGACCGCCTGACTTCATAGGAGGACCGCCCGATTTACTTGGACCTGGTGGACCGCCTGACTTCATAGGAGGGCCGCCCGATTTACTTGGACCTCCACGGCTTGGACCTGGTGGACCGCCCGATTTACTTGGACCTGCACGGCTTGGACCCGGTGGACCGCCCGATTTACTTGGACCTCCACGGCTTGGACCCGGTGGACCGCCCGATTTACTTGGACCTCCACGGCTTGGACCCGGTGGACCGCCCGATTTACTTGGACCTCCACGGCCAGGACCTGGAGGACCGGATTTAGGAGCATTGGATTCAGCATCTTCATCTTCAAACATTGCACCACAGTGTGGGCATTCGTTATCACTTTCCTTAACCAAACCATCACAAATCTCGCAAGCAAACATTTCCTCATCGACAACTTCCTCTGATCCTTCTCCAATGAGTTTCACGATTTCACCTTCCTTGGAACAAAATAGGCTAACAATTGCAGAATAATCATATCCCTTCAAAGCTAATTCGGTTTGTATTGAATGTTCAAAGGCTTGTGCCAAATCTTCAGGAGTATCTAGAACACGACCATCATCAACATAGGTTACTGTGACTTTTAATTGGTCACCTTCTGCCTTTGACTGAGGTGTTTCAACAGCAACACCTCTTTTTCTGGCAACCCTTCTAACAGCAACTTCACATATTCTTCGCAGTAAAGCTTCACTTGGACCATTAACTACTGTTTGTCCCATCGCGCCTGCCATTATATTTGCAGCCGGGTTTACTTGTTGCTGACGGAGATGTGCGGGTAGTTCAGCGCCTAAATTAGCCAAAATATTTGTTGCAGAAGATTGATTCATGTTGAGCCACTGACTGCGACGTTCATCTTTCATTGCTCTTTCTGCCTCAGCTAACCGATTTACCATATGATCGGTTGGTGATTTACTTGGATTATTAGCAATGATAGATCCCACTACCTCGGTTTCATTTAGAGGCTTATTGGGCATTGCACCATCACCGAGACTCCGACCATCATTTGGAGAAGGAATGATATTTCGATTCAATGGTGGGAACTCTGATTGTTGTTGTGGAAATTGTTGGTTTTGGGGAGGAAATTGTTGGTTTTGTGGAGGGTATTGCTGATTTTGTGGAGGGTATTGCTGATTTTGTGGAGGGTATTGCTGATTTTGTGGAGGGTATTGCTGATTTTGAGGAAAACCCTGTTGAGGTAATGTATCAGGAGTTACATTTTGCGGGTTTTGAATTCCTTGGGCAATTTGCTGCATTATATCTGTTGGAATGTTTCCAGTAGCACCAATTTGTTCATCACGTTGCTGACGTACTGCTTCTCCTGAAACTACACCGAAAGAACGGCCCCCTGAAACTTCCTGTCCACCTAGACCAACGGAGTTGTGTGAAGTGAATCCACCGGCACGCGACATCTCTTGTCTAGCACCACATTCTGAACAAAAAATACTGTCATCAGGTATGACTTCAATACACGAACCACATTCCATCGCAACGCCACCCCTTATCCTTGCCTTGCGCAACCCTCAATAAAGGATTGCGTTAGAACTCTAGAATAATAACTAAATTATTCAATTAACTATAATTTCCAATAATGTTTTTTGCTTTACTGCGTGTAATTCGATTTAGCAGCATTACAGCGCCAATAGATGCCAATGTTCAATTCAAATAACCACCCGCCTTGACTTATGGATGAAGGGCATGTCATCGTCATTGGGGGCGGACTTGCAGGTATTTCTGCCGCTCTTGCTTGTAGTGATGCTGGACGCAAGGTTATCCTTATTGAAGCGAGAAGTCATTTGGGAGGCAGAGTAAGTAGTGTTAAACATCCTCGACAAGATTGGCAACTAGATAATTGTCAACACGCTTGCTTCAGAGTATATGATCGCTTTTTACAACTAATAGGGAGGGCAAATGCCCAACAGTCAATCAAATTGCAAGCCAATACCAACTTGCCATTTGCACTACCAGAGAAAAAAGTATTTTCTGCATTAACCACCGGTCGACTTTCCCCCCCGAATCACATGATGGGTTCTATGCTATCATTCCCATTTTTATCACTAGGTGATAAATTAGCAATGCGTAAGGCTGTGAAAGCACTTTCTGCGATGAATAATCAACAGATGTGGGAATTGGATGACACTTTATTCGTTGATTGGTTAAAACAAAATGGGCAAACTGAGAGAGCGATTAATCGGTTTTGGGCATTCTTTGTACTTGCTGCATTGAATATTAAGATTCAAGAAGCAAGTGCAGCACAGGCATGTATGTTATTCAAAAATGGGTTGTTTGGTAATGCTGATGCTTTTGATGTTGGCGCTTTTACATCAGATCTATCTGATTCGATTGAACCTGCATTGAGTTCTACTCTTGAAAAAGCCGGAGTTAAAATAATTAGAAATTCAACAGTAAAATCAGTAGTTATTGAAAATAACCGCTTCACTTCTGTAGAATTGAAGGATGAAAGTTTGCAATGTAGTGATGTAATCTTCGCGACCCCTCACCACATTACAAGTAGAATTCTAGAAAATAGTGTCAAAAACTCAACTCAACCAATTTTAGAAGAAATGAGTTTTAAAATTGATAAATTATGCGCGGATATCAGCCGCATAGAATACCGCTCACTAATCGGTATACACTCATTCTATAGAGGTAATAGAGTTCCTAAAGAGTTCACATTCGCGGTAATGGTGGATCAGCCATTAATACAAATGATATTCAATAGAAATTCCGAATTATCCAGTCCAATTGAAGACGGAGTTCAATGGGTCACTGTCCCTGTTAGTGCTGCTGACGAATATTTGAAAATGCCAGATGAAGAAATATTACAACAATTAGACAAGGTTTTGCATCAATTATGGCCAGAAAATGACAATGTCGAAAGAATTGAACACTTGATAGTGAGAACGCCAAAGGCCACATTCGCTCCAACTATAGGTAGCGCTGAATTACGACCAAACGCTTCATTTTTGGGCAGCAATATTGCAATTGCTGGATGCTGGACTAAAACAAATTGGCCAAGCACTATGGAAGGTGCGGTTCGTTCTGGACTCAATGCAGCAGCCCATATTCTAGAGATTGAATGGGATAGTGACGACCCTTGGCAACAATGGCCACTGCGTCCAAAAAGAGGCGATGCAAAATGGCCTACTTGGTGAACGATAGATTTTGAACTAAATGAGCGACCAGTGTAATGGAGTAGATATAATGGGAGAGAAGTTCACTTGGGGCACACACACTATTGATGAAGAAAAGATTCATCTCGCCGGATGGGATACTTATGCTGATATTGATTCCGCACAACAATATTGCACTGCAATCGCCAAGGCACATTATGAGAATTTCCTCATCACCAATTATTTCACACCTAAGCACATCCGCCAACATATAGAAAATATCTACGCGTTTTGTAGATATTCTGACGATTTAGGAGATGAAGCGCCGTTTGAGAAAAAGGGGAGAATCGCATTGCTTGAAACTTGGCAAAACGATTTGGAAGAAGCTGCAAGGGACGACTGGAATGGTAACCCTAGGCATCCGATATTGCTAGCAGTTGCTCACACTTCAAAACAATTTAATATTCCGTTGAAACCATATGTTGACCTAATTCAAGCATTCAAACTCGACCAAACAAAAACAACCTATTCAAATTTTGATGAGTTGAGAGAATATTGTATTTTATCAGCAGATCCTGTCGGCCATCTATTCCTATATGTATACGGTCACGATAATGATAAACTGAGAAGAATTAGTGATTATACTTGTACCGCCCTTCAGTTGGCGAATCACTGGCAAGATGTTGCAAGAGATTTAGACCAGAACCGTTCATATTTCCCAATTGAAACAATGGAACTGTTTGGTTATTCTTTACAAGATTATCAAAATAGAGTATATGATGAACGTTGGTGCTCAATGATGAAACATGAAGTGGATAGGGCGCAAAAGTGGTTTGATGATGGTAAGCAATTATGGGATCTAGTTGACCCGCACTTAGCGGTTGACCTACGCATGTTCACATTTGGGGGAGAGGCGATATTGAATTCAATTCGAAAGCAAAAATACAATACTTGGAAAAAACGCCCTAAAGTTAGTAAATTCAACCAATTAAAACTATTTCTAACTGCTAGAAAGGATTGGAAAAAGGTTCAAAAAATGCAAAGAAATTCAAAATGAAGTAGAAATAATGCCATTTGTAAGTTTTTGCTTACATATGAAATTGTTTTATTCACAACGAAGATAAAAATTACTTTCTGAACGAGGAAAATTGGCCATTTAGGGGATGACCTCAAAAGGGGTGGGCGATAAGGACCGTGTGGTCAAGATGCTAGAACGCCGCAAACCTTTGGATTTACTCTTCCCTCTAAAGGGAGGAGCAACTTCAAACCACTCTGCGCGAGATAGAAAAAAAATGACAACTCTTGACAGACTTAGAGCTGGTGTAACATTGGCTAGAGATACCGTCAAAGCAGTGAGTTTAACTGCGATGGAAGCAATCCGTGAAGGTGCGACATATATCGGAATAGTTGGCGAGGCTGATGAATTAGTAGATCCATTTTCACACCTTGATGCACCTATTTGGTCACAAAGACCTCCAGCAGAATTATTGAAGTTAGCATATCGCTACTGTGAAGAATTAACTATGCGAGAGGCTGGTAACTTTTACCACTCATTCAAATATTTACCAGATGAACAAAGATCTGCAATGTGTGCAGTCTATGCATTTTGCCGAAGAGCAGATGATATTGCTGACGGTGATTGGGCTGACAAGTTCCCAGGGGGAATGGGTGAAACTGACCCAGAGGCAGTTACATATCGAGAACAATTGGAAAGTTTACAACAACAGGGAACAATTCTTGACCAAGATGCATACCTAAACAAAATCACTCAACTATTCTTCTTCCGCAAGAAGTTGTCAACTGCATATACAGATGTTTATTCAACTGACCCCGTATTCCTCGCATTGAAAGATACGATAAACCGTTATTCTATTCCTCGCACAGTCTTTGATGATTTGATTTCTGGAATGGAAGATGATCTTTATAATAACAGATACAGAACATTCGATGAATTATATGTTTATTGCTATCGAGTCGCATCTGTTGTCGGCCTAATGTGCATTGAGATATTTGGTTACGAAGACCCCGTAGCAAAAAAGTATGCAGAGTCTTGGGGAATATTCATGCAACTAACAAATGTTCTACGCGATGTTGGAGAAGATATTGCAAGGGATAGGGTCTATCTCCCACTAAACGAATTGGAAGCAAATGGTCTAACTGAATCTGAATTAGATGGCAAGGTTGTACTAAATATGAATTGGGAGCCATATTGTGCAGCATATGCAAAGCGGGCAAGAACATACTTGAATGAAGCAAGAAAACTACTTCCACTTCTTCCAAGAAGAACACGATATTCCCCTGCCGCAATGATCGCTTTCTACGACAAGATACTTCATCAAATAGAAAAACAGCAAGGCGATGTCTTCACCAAGCGAGTAAAATTAAACAAAATTCAGAAGATTTCTCTTGCTGCAGCAGTATATATTCGGCACAGAATCCTTCCTGAATTCCTCAACCCAATTTGGACTGCACTTTCAAAACTAGGAATACTGCCAGCAGTATGATTAATTTGTTGTAACTTTCAACATGTTCAACTAAACGCTCTATGAGTGTATAATCTCTTTATCAAATCGTTCTTGTAAAGGATTGAATTCCTGTAATATACTTCCCCAATATGAGGTTATGAATATCATGAGTACCTTCGTAAGTCTTTACTGACTCAAGATTGGCCATATGCCTCATTACTGGATATTCATCGAGAATTCCATTTGCTCCGTGCATGTCACGAGCCATTCTAGCAATATCCAAGGCAATGTCTACATTATTCATCTTGGCCAGCGAGATTTGTTCTGGAATCCATGTTCCATCATCCTTCTTTTTGCCGAGATGATATGCCAGTAATTGCCCTTTTGTGATTTCTCTTAGCATCCAAGCCAACTTGTTTTGCACTAACTGATATGATGCGATTGGATGGTCAAATTGAATACGAGATAAGGTGTAAGTTTTTGCTGAATGGAAACAAGCCATTGCAGCACCTAATGCACCCCATGATATCCCAAACCGAGCATTATTCAAACAAGAAAATGGTCCCCGAAGACCCTTTACACCAGGTAAAATACGATCTTTTGGAATCTTACAATCTTGGAAAACTAATTCACTTGTCACACTTGCACGTAATGAATACTTTCCTTTCATTTCAGGTGCGCTAAATCCTTCATCATCTTTCTCGACAATAAAGCCGCGAATTACTCCATCCAACTTTGCCCAAACAATTGCAACTTGAGCGATAGTACCGTTGGTAATCCACATCTTTGCTCCATTTAGCAAATAGTGGTCACCTTTATCTTCTGCCTTAGTGATCATATCACCCGGATTTGAGCCATAATCTGGTTCTGTCAAGCCAAAGCAACCAATCCATTCCCCACTTGTCATTTTTGGCAAATAGTAATTCTTCTGTTCCTCTGTACCAAAATCCCAAATCGGATACATTGCTAATGAACCTTGAACCGAAGCAAAGGAACGTAGCCCTGAATCTCCCCTCTCAAGTTCTTGACAAATCAAACCATAGGCAACATAGGAAAGTCCTGGGCAATCATACCCCTTTAGCGGCGCACCTAATACTCCCATTTCACCAAGAGCAATACGCCACTCATCAGGGAAGACTCCATCTGCACATGCTTTTTCGATATTTGGTAGAACTTCTTCGTCCACCCACTCTCTAACCATGTCACGAATCATTATTTCTTCTTCGCTCAACAAACTTTCAATGTCGTAAAAATCAAGTCCCTCAAATGGTTCCACTACAATCACTCCTATTGAGAACGAATAACAACCGCTTCTTCAACATACCCCTTGCATAATCAATAAATAAGCATCACTTCTTGCCAATAGATCGTTCCGAAGAATAACCTATCCAATGACCGATGACAAATATAATGAAAGCAATTATAAAATGAAACTCTAAAGCAATCTGGAAATCATACCGGTTATCCAAAGCCCATGAGCAAACGCCAATCGTAAGCGCAATTACAAGAGGCAGGCCTACCACTTTACGCAGTTTCCCTTCAGCATACATTCTCGGGTAAAACGGAACACTCATGAAAATTAATCCAAAAATAGTTCCTGGAACTGCAATCAGAACTGCAACCCCTATCGCCTTGAATATCATACTATTATCTCCTTCTTCTTGCAACGGTTCAAAAGCAATAATATTACCATAATTTGTAATGATAAATCCATTCAAAGATGAAGTTTCCCAAGTTAACTTTATTGCTCTTCCAGAAACTACTGCATCCCATTCCTCCACGTCAGAATAAATAAGTTGAGCATATGCCTCACTTGTTATTGGTTGTTGCCTGACCAGCCCAAATGGCGTGAGGTGTATCAATGAAGATGAGTCAGAACCTCTTGAGACATCAGTTAGATCACCTTCAAGAGTTGTTAGCATCATTGTTGGTTTCCCATATGATAGTGAGGAATCTTCAAAATTCAAATGAATCGCCTTAGTTTTAAGCCCACTTGCAAAGGCAACACATTCGCTCAAAGTTGGGTCTGCACAATCTACCGCCACCCAAGTTTCACTGTTGGTATTACCCATCCAAGTCACGTGGTGGTCCTTTCCAATTACTGCAATACCGTCATTTAGAGTAACGACAACACAAATATTGTTTGTTCTATGGCAAGAGATATCACTCACCGGTGAAGGCTTTCCATAACTGTCTAATTTCTCAAACCCAGAGCCTTCTGAGAATTTCCAAATGCTTCCATCCACTGCTCCAAAGTAGGCATAATCTCCTGAAGTTCTCCAAGCTACTGAAGTCATATCCAAGCCATTGACTGTACCTGAATCATTGACGCTGCTAATACTGTGGTCATATGTGTCATATCTCAAAGCCATACCGCTCTCTCCAGTGAGTAGTGCAGTATTTCCTCGAGGGTGCCATGCTACATCTTGAAACTCTTTTGATGTCCCCGGATTTAATTCAATATCTTGGCTTCGATCCATCGGATAGATTGCTGAAATACGGTGAACATAGCCATCCTTTCCGACGAGTATGACATTCTCCCCATCTGGAGAAACTGCACCGGTATTGATTCCAATATCATTTTCTTCTAATGCGCTTGAATAAGTAATTTTTATCACTGAACTAGTCTCAGCAACTACTATTGGCAGTAGTAAAATTGCAATGAATATTGAGTAGATGATTTGCCCTCTCATGCACTTGCCACAGGCCAATCAATGAAAACTCCATCGTATAACCATATTACTGAAATAGACCATGATTTTCAATGTTAATGACGGTGAGCCTTATGTCAAATGGACTTCTGCCTTTGATTTATGGAACGATTTGCCGTAAAGCGTGGACTACAGAATAAGATTGGCGGAAGCGCAGGATTAGCTAAAATTGCTACTGGCTATTTTGAAGATGTTAATGCTGATGGAGAAGGAAAATTCACAGGTTCTTACGGAATATTGCGAATGGTATCTGGTCACTTTGATGAAGAAGGAAAACTAGCAGTTGATGTTTCTCAAATGAAGGGAGATGAACTTAGTGATTTACTTGAATCCGATGGGGGAAGAGAAATCGCAATGGAATCCCGTAAGCGTTGGTCTGCATTCTTGGACGAAGTCACCGGATATAATGCAAAACAAAGAAGTGACAAGGCTAAGGAGGATGCTAAGAAGTTTTCAAAAGCCAAGGGTGCAATAAAAACCGCCAATAAGACAATGCAAATGTCGAAAAACTTGACTGCAGAGAAGGAAGCGATAGTCAATTCTATGATCAATGAACTTCAGCAGATGATCGATGATGGAACTCCTCCAACTGAAGGCAAAGTCAAGAAATTGAATGACATGTTTTAATCAACTAATAATTCTATATAGTAGGCCATAACAATTTGATGTGATAAAATGGATATTGAAACGATTCTATCACCTCATCTTGAGAAGTGCCCTCAAATTTCACAACTAAGTGATGATAAGCGTCAGCAATTAGCATCTATTATCGGTTTTGTAGATGAGACTGTAGGAGTTAACCATTTAGTTAAATGTCTTAAAGATGGAACTAGTATGGGTGGCGATGGAGTCATTCGATGTTATGTTGGCTTTGAACCGAGCGGAAAGGCGCATATTGGTTGGAAAGTTCTTGCACTGCAATTGCGAAGAATGTTAGATGCCGGAACCAATGTAATGATCTTCTTAGCAGATTGGCACGCTTGGGTCAATGACAAATTCAACGGTAATATGGACCATATTCAAACAACTGCAAGGTATATGGAAGATACTTTTAGAGCATTATTAAACCATCCTGAAGAAGGTGAAGGAGCAGGACAACTACGATTTGTTTGGGCATCGACAATAATGGACTCTGGAGAATATTGGGCTCGTGTATTAAGATGTTCAAAAGGCGCTACCTTGGCCATGGTACGAAAAACATTCACCATCATGGGGAGAGATGAATCATCTAGTGACCACGATTTATCTAAATTCTATTATCCTGCAATGCAGGCAGCAGATATCTTTGAAATGAACATTGATATTGCAATAGGTGGTATGGACCAAAGAAAAGCACACATGTTCATGAGAGATATGGCAAGTAAATGGAAATGGCAGAAGCCTACTTGCCTACATACTCCAATCATTTCTTCACTAAAGGCTACTGGCGTACGCATGGAATCATTTGACCATAAAATGAGTAAATCGGATCCATCTGGCGCTGTACTAGTTCACGATACACAAAAGCAGTTACAAAAGAAATTCCGAAAGGCATACTTAGACCCTGAAGATGATCATTCCCCCGTTTACGAATTAGCACAATATATCGTCCTACCCGAGTTTGGTGAAATCATAGTGACTCCAGACCCAAGATACGGGGAAGTGAGTACTTGGACAGACCTAGATTCTTTTAGAGCTGCCGTAAAAGACGGAACATTACATCCATTTGATGCTAAAATGGGAGTCGCAAATGGTATAGCAAGAGGCCTTCAATCAGTAGCTGAACACTTTGAGGCAAATCCACAATTATTAGAAACTGTTACAAAAATCACTAATTGATTAGTCTTCTTGCTCTTCAAGTTTAATATTCATTTCTGATGCATTACTAACATTGAAAGGACTTTCTTCAATGCTATGAATATTTAACAATATTATTCTTCTTGTGTCTTTGACAAAATCTCTATTTGGTAAATGGTCAACTGAAACCTGAGCATTTATTCTATGGATTGAACCTGTTGTTAATCCACCCACGTATTCATCATTGATGACTCCGATATATTTTTCATCTCCCAAGTTCATCAAATTACCATCGCCATCAATAGAGATTTGACGTAAATTTAGATATTCAATATCCTCATAATAACAGTCCTCGACCATCAGTTTGATATCTCTTGGCGGGAAAGGTGGCAATGCTCCTTTGTTTTTATCAGCAAATAGTTCTATACAACTAAAGCACATTTTTGGTGCTTCTCTCTCCCTAGCTAATCTTTGCCTGATTTCAGAACGATGACCACATTCATTGCACTCATAAACTGCTTTTTTTATCCATCCAAGCGGTCCTCCCAACGGACTAATAATTACATCAAAAGTCAGCATTGCTGAACGGTGTCTCATCCTTAATTCGTCGAGTGAAAAATGATGGTTTTTGGAGAAGTTTACCACTCTTATTACCAAACGCAAATCATTACCTTGCATCATTTGCTCATTGAGAACAATATTTCCAACATCTAATGTCCAATCTGGTCTTGTATGAAATTCAGACTTCAGTGTCTCATTTAGGCAAATAAGTGAGTGTTCAACTTCTAATCCAAAGACTCTCTCATCAAGCCCGTTAAGTCTCTTGATTTCCTCGGCATGGTTATTGGTAAATAATAATCTCCATGCAGTTAGTACTTCTTGCATTATTTTGTCTGGCTCGATACCTGCATCTTTCGTCATGGAACTCAATTGCGAGTGCCGAAGGCTTTCAATCATTCCGCAAAGAAAGATAATTTATTCTTCGGTAAGGTTCATCAATCACACTCAAGTCGGAGAACTACCTCCCTATTGTATAGGGGAGGAGTGTTCCATTATGGTAAACATCGCAGTCCTCGTAAAGCAAGTTCCAGATACCAATGCTCGTATCGTCATTTCAGACGACCGAGTTGATTTATCCGCAGTCAAAATGGTCATGTCCCCATATGATGAATTTGCGGTTGAAACGGCTTTACAGCACCGTGCAGCAAGTGGTGGAGAGGTTACTGCAATTACTGTCGGTGGAGCTTCCGCTGACAAGGTGTTAAAAGATGCAAAGGCAATCGGTGTTGACCATATTGTCCGTATTGATTGTGACACATATTTAGATTCAAACTCACTTCAGAGCATGATTTCAAGTGTGATTAGTGAAATCGGCGCAGATGTAGTCTACTGTGGAAAAGCAGCAGCCGATACTGGCGCTGGTTCAACTGGACCTGGTGTTGCAGAACGCCTTGGTTGGGCAAGTGTATCAAATATCATTTCTGCAACTTTTTCAGACACAATTTCAGTAGTTGCTCCAGTACAGGGTGGCAATGCAATAATCAGTGTTGTACTTCCTGCAGTGATCTCATGCGATAAAGGTGATGTCAAAGTTAGAAAACCAAATGTCAAAGGAATCATGCAAGCCAAGAAAGCGCAAGTTGATGTGAAATCCGTCAATCCATCTTCTTCATCTATTAGTATTATTTCTCACAGCCTACCTCCTTCAAAGCCTGCTGGTAAAACATACGAAGGTGGAGCATCAGCAGCTGAAGTTGCTCAACTTCTAAGAGATGAGGCAAACGTAATTTGAGGTGAATACCATGAGTCAAACAATTGTTATCGCAGAAATTTCAAAGGGTGCAATCCACCCAACAACCGCAGAACTAGTAACAGCAGCAAATGCACTTGGTTCCGCTCCAATCGTCATAGTCCCTTGTACTGATTCTACAATCGCAGATGCGGCTGCATCGATTCAAGGAATCTCTAAAGTAATTGCATTGAAATCCGATATATTCGCTACATATGATGCATCGGGCTGGGCTACTGCAATCGATGCTGTTGCACCTAGTGGAACAATTATCACTTCAGCGAACCCTCAATCAAAGGATTTGGCCGCCCGTCTTGCTGCTCGAAGAGATATTCCCGTGGTGCAAGATGTGGTCGCTATTGAAGACGGTAATTTAGTATCACCAATATATTCTGGAAAGGCAATGCAAACCGTTTCTATTAGTGGAGATGCTGTAGTCAGTGTTCGAGCCAATATTTTCACAGCATCTGCACAAGGTGCTTCTGTTGATGTATCGGTTGTTGACGCTACAGGAGACGTGGCTACTGCTGTTAAAGAGTTCTTAGCTAGGGCGAGTACTAGATTAGATGTTGCAGAAGCAAATATTATCATATCTGGGGGAAGAGGTATGGGTTCCCCTGAAAATTTCTCTTACCTTGAGAAAATCGCTGACACAATCGGTGCTGCTGTCGGTGCATCTCGTGCTGCTGTTGACACCTGGGAACCTATTTCTCATTCTATGCAAGTAGGACAAACTGGTAAGACAGTCAATCCGAACCTTTACATCGCTGTCGGCATCTCTGGTGCGATCCAACATCTTGCTGGAATGCGTTCTTCAAAATATATTGTTGCAATAAACAAAGATGCAGATGCTCCAATTTTCCAACATGCAGATTATGGAATCGTTGCAACTTGGGAAGAGACGTTACCTGTCCTTCAAGCATCCCTTTCTGCAATGATGAATTGATTGTTCTCAAAGGTATCTTCCTCTATTGTAGGTACCGCCATTAGCAGACAGTCCTACAAAGGGATTGTTCATTTTCTCTTCACCGATAGTTGTCAGTGGTCCATGTCCTGGATGAACAATTATTTCATCATCAAGAGGCCATAATTTTTCGTGGATAGATTTTGAAAGCAAATCAAAATCACCACCTGTATCAGGTAAATCGGTCCTACCAACAGAACCTGCAAATAGAGTATCACCAACAAAGATGTGATCTGCTTCCCCATCTATCAATAGTCTAAGGCAACATCCGCCCAGTGTATGCCCTGGAGTATGTAAAATCTCTAAATCAATGGTCCCAAAACTCATAACTGAACCAGAGATTAATTTCTCATCTGCAACTGCTGGCGTGGGTATTTCAAATCCCCAACTTTGGCCTGAGGATTGAGCCAGAGATTGCAAGTAGGTATCATCCTCATGTAAGTACCATTTTACTTTGTAATTCTCAAGTAGGTCTGGTATATGGCCGCTATGATCAAAATGAGCATGCGTATTTACTAATGCAACCACATTTCTTTTAGGTAAATCACCATTAGAGTACTCATCATTACTAGGTCCTGATGACCAATCTGGTCCTCTACCTTGCCAATTGTCTATCCATGCAATCAATCTCTCCGGCTCTGCACCACCGTCGATAATTATCGTATCACCACTAGCCGTATCTGTAACCACTGAGCAGCGCATTTGTAGAGCACCGACAAAATAGTTCTCAATAAGTGGTCTTGAAACTGCCATAATTCAACCCTCGCATACCATCTAATTAGTTTGAGCCTTATTCAATGATGACTGAAACAACATCTGATGTCCAGTTTCCTTCCCCACTTTGAACTCTTAACTCAAAACTATGTCTGCCTATTGATAACTTCACCTTGACTTTTCTTGATGTCGAAATCTCTCTTCCTGAAGATTCAATCCAAGACCAATTGGCAATCCTGTTTTGAGGGTCAAATGAATTGCTACCATCTAGTAAAACAACCACAGTACCATCTTTTGTTGCTGAAATTACTTTGTCATCTCCTGCATCTGCTTGAGGCTGGATTATTTCATTAATAGTTTGACCAAGTTCACCTAATAATTCATTTTCATCGAGCATAGCCATTGAATGGATATTATCCTCTAATTCATCAAGTAATTGACCGTGTTCGATTTCATCCTTAGCGAAATCAATCTTTTCAACATCATCCTCAAGGTCTTCCATCAGTCCATCAAAACCGATTTCCACAGCATCATCCATCTTTTTACGCTCTTCTTGCGTCAACAAGTTTGCTACTGAATCATCCACTCTATATATTTCATCAGCAGATAATTGCGGAATAGAAGATTTTTCTTGATACCATAGACCGATATCAGATTTATCAATCTCATATGTTTCTTCATTCAAATCGATTAGTCCTATTGGTTCTTCAGAAGTCCAATCATTTTGGTCTTCTCCAGCAAAAACAAGGAAATTATTTTTTGCATCAGTACATACAAAATCGGGTATTCCTTGATGTTCGATTTGCCATTTAATACCATCATTATCAACACCGTATAGGTAAAACCAACATGCAGCTACCACAGTATCACCACATGATGTTAATGATCTGATTGGAAATTGTAAATTGGTAATTATGGATAATTCATTTGAAGATGAAAGTTTACCAACATCACCATTGTCAAAGCCACACCAAGTACCATCTTCATTACTTGCGACACTAGTTAATCGGGCTCGTAAATCATGTCTTTGAATAAGTTTGTCGCCAGACCATAATTCCATCTCTAATGCTTCTTCATCACCTGCGACAATTGCATATCCTTCTCTACCTATCATCACAAGACCTTGTGAAGTATGACCCATTGCAGTGATGGATTCTCCCAACTCTCCTCTACTTGGCCTAGTCCAAACTTCTTCGCCTTCTATCAAGCATCTAACAATTCCATCCTCGCTAGCGACTAGTAATTTTTCCCACCCAGCAATTATCAAAGCACAATTACTCTGTACAGGGTTCTGACAATAATCATCTCCATGATAACTTACTAAATGTACTCGGCCAATCGAATCTAATACTGCCAAATATTGCTCAAAGCGAAGTAGTTTCCTTCCACCCGCTCCAGTTTCATATGTCCATTGCAAACGGCCATCATGGCCGAAACAGTGCAATCCTTCCATTTCATCAATAATGTACAGGCTATCGCCCCGTAGTATAATTTCGTTAACTTGCGATGGACCTTTTATTGTTGTAATAATATCCAAATTATTATCGGATAATTTTGCTAATTTAACAACACCATCTACTTCTGACCAAGCAACTTCATCTCCTAAAGATGACATACTAAGTGCAAAGACTCTGCTCTCAACCGCAGTGGGATGGCATGTCAGTGTCTTTACCATAGCAACTTCAGATATCTCATTGCTGAAAACCTCTCCGCAACAAAGTGCAGGATTTAATTCAAGCATTTATCCAGGAGGTCAAATCTGGGTGGGGGATATGGATGCTTGGTTGTTCCATATGATTGAGAAGTGCTATTTTCTCTTCTTCACTCCAGCCACACAGTGGTTCTAATGTCGAAAGAGGGGTTGTTTTTACTGCATCGGCACGCTTTTCAACAAATGGTGCTGCCTGTTCTGTTGTCAATCCAAGTACACCCCATGCTGGACGTTGAATTCTCCTTCCAACCTCATCCTTTGCATGTGAACGTGATCCGATGAATGGGTCAAATTTTGACAACATTTTAACCAAATCTTCATCACAGTCCAATACTGGAATTAATCTTGTACCTCTACGCATTATCAAAAACGCACCTAGCATGTCATCTCTATTTTTAATTTGAATAAGAACATCCCCTTGAACTCCTGCTGGAAGACCTCCAGCACCATTGACTCTCTCTTCAACCAAGGAAACTCTATCGCGTTCCATAATCAGTTTGACCCACAGATCTGGTTCGCGTAAATTAACGCTCAGTGAATCATCCTCTGCTAGCAATGCAGTACCCAATGCTGCTGCATATGTCTGACTATTCCACTCCTTGATTTCACCAACTCGGCGAACCCTAACGCCGAATGTTCTCGCTTTACCGAACTTGTCGTCTCTGCTGAGGAAAGATTTTGCAACTACACTTGGAGTTAAGTCATCGCACAAAACTACAACTCTGTCAAGTGCAACAATACCCAATACATGGCACAATAAATCTTCAACAACTGAAATAGGCGCACTTGAAGATACTATTTCTTGCTGGCGTATCAATTCATGAATCATTGGAGTGTTAGAATTGATTGCTAATTGTTCTAAATTCCTTCTCAATGCTTTTTGAAAAGCGCTGCGAACCGGCCTAGATTTTAGTCCTAATTCTCCGAATCGAAGTATCCAAGAGTTTTGTGCCACTAGAATCGACCTCATTCCTCGTCATTATGCATATCAATGACATCGTCTTCTTCTTGATGATTCTGCTTAGCATTATCGTTTCTTGCATCATCTAATTGTTGCAAATATTCTGCGCTAATATCTCCAGTTACATAATCACCGTCAAAACAAGATGTATCAAAGCGAGTTAACTTGGTTTCACCAATATTTGTTGCTTCTACCAAATCTTCAAGAGTTTGATAGAATAGTTTGTCACATCCAATCTTCTTACTTATTTCATCAATTGTTCGACCATTTGCAATGAATTCATTAACAGCTGGCATATCAATTCCATAGACATTTGGATGTCGAACTGGAGGTGCTGCTGAAGCAAAATAGACCTTATTTGCACCAACTTCACGAGCCATTTCAATAATCTTTGCAGATGTTGTGCCTCTAACTATGGAATCATCTACAAGCAAAACATTCTTACCTCTAAATTCTTGTTCAATCGCATTCAATTTGCGGCGAACTGATTTCTCTCTTAGGGCTTGACCTGGCATGATAAAGGTGCGGCCAACATAACGATTCTTTACAAATCCCTCTCGATATGGAACACCCAAAGTGTTAGCCATTTGAAGCGCTGAGATTCTACCCGAATCTGGAACTGGGATAACACAATCAATATCATGATCTGGCCAAGACTCAAGAAGGCGTTCTGCTAATTTTTTGCCTTGTGCTAAACGCGCTTGATAAACTGGAATGCCATCAATTACTGAATCTGGTCTTGCAAAGTATACATGTTCAAAGATACATGGAGAGTGAAGTACATTTTCTGAACATTGCCTAGTAAATAAATGACCGGAATTTGAGATGAAAACTGCTTCACCTGGGGCAACGTCACGTACAATTTCAAACCCAAGTGCAGTAATAGCAACAGATTCGGACGCCACAATCCACTCGGTTTCGCCAACTTGTTCCTTCTTACCGAAGATAAGTGGTCTGATTCCATTTGGATCTCTAAACGCCAACAAACCATAGCCTGAGATAATTGAAACACAAGCATATCCACCTTTTGCAGAATTATGAACTCCAGAGACGGCTCCGAATAATGATTCAATATCGATGTGTTGCTCTCCACCAATGTTTAGACTATTGGTTCTAGAGTATAATTCAACGGCAAGAGAATTTAGCAATAACTCAGAATCACTATTGGTATTCATGTGACGCATGTGAACATCTCTCAAATTCACCCTTAGTTCTTCAGCGTTGCTTAGATTACCATTATGTGCTAAAGAGATCCCATATGGTGAATTAACATAGAACGGTTGAGCCTCAGATCTTGATGATGAACCAGCAGTCGGGTATCTGACATGTCCAATTCCAGTGCTACCCTGTAGACGTAGCATATGACGGCTGTAAAAAATGTCAGAAACAAGACCATTTGATTTTCTTAAGCGAAATTTGCCTTGGTAGTCGGTCATGATACCGGCTGCATCTTGCCCTCTATGCTGAAGAACCGTTAATCCATCATAAATCAGTTGATTTACATGTGTTCCTTGGCGGCCGACGACTCCAATAATACCACACATTGATGTTGCCTCTAGACAGACCAACAGAACCTTGCTTGTAGCCATTGCGCTTGGAACGCTAACTGAAAAGAAAAAAATCAAGCTTTTGGACGATGTGTTTTCTTGCTCCAAGAAAACTTTCGTATGCGAGCAGTCTCGCCATATCCGCATGATGCACATACAGACTTTTGCTTGTGATATGAGTTTCCACCACAGCGACGGCAACGAATGTGAGCAGTCTTTTGACGCTTACCTCTTGATGGAGTACCCTTAGACATAGAAACACCTTGACAGCCAGCCCACCAACCTCCTCCTTATGAAACCGACGGAGAGAAACTGACCCAAAGAAAAGGTCATTGCTAACCTATTCTTCTTCGAATAATTTACGCTTTGGTCTGGATGTTATTGCCACAAAGGTACCACCTACTGCAACAGCAACTGCCATTATCAATGCCACTAGCGAGACTAATATGCGAACAATATTGGAAAGGACTTGTGCTCTAACAGATCCATTTTCTTCCAATAATAAATCACCTTGAGATAATAACCACAATGTAATCAATGAACCGAAAATAGTTGCCAACATCATTCCAAATAATGGTGCTAGTGGGCGATGTCTTGAATCTGCATAGAAGAACATGTTGATGAATAATAATCCTGCACTAAATGTATAGCCAGTGATCAGTGCATTAGCAAATCTCTTGAATGATTGGCCAGTGATCTCATCTCCCAGTATTACTGCAATTATCATTAGTAGCAATGGCGGAGCGCTAATTGCCATGATAATTATCTTCCAGGTTTTTGATACATCGCTCATTCTTGCTCACCTCCAATATGTTTAGCAACGATTGAGGATGCTTGTACTAATTCTTGTTGAGACGGTGCGTCTAAAGATTTTGTAGGTGGAAGGCTGGATTCATAAACCCAAATTACAAAGGCAAACACAATTATTGACAAACCAACGCCCAATCCTAATCCAAAGATATCAGATACTGCAAGCCAAAAACTATCTCTAAATATTTCAGCGCTGATGTTAGGTCCATCAAGAATCATTCCTAAGGCGGTTAGAGTAAATGTTAAAGAAGAAATCACTAACATAAAATTAGATTCTTGTTCTCTAGAATCACCTAAATATCTCAATGAAAATGCCGCACCACTGCTCAACCCAGTTGACAATAAAAGGAAGGTTGGCCAAAAAACCAACCAATATGGATTTATTTCACCATTCATCATAGGAGTCCAAGTCCACCAATGCATACCCTCTAACCATACCAAACCCAAAAAAGTACAAGCAGAACCAACCTTTCTATCGGTTGAAGATAATTTTCCGACCTCCACATTTCCTGAAAAGGCTAACAAATAAATTCCTGTAGCCAAGAGAGCGCATGGCCCAACAATAGATCCGAGTAGATGTCCTGCTGCACTAGAAGGAGATTCTGGTACCGTCACTGGACTGAATAGAACCATTACAAATCCGATTGCTGCTATTATTTTTGATACTCTCTTTATCAAATCAGACTTCGATGATAGAGCGGTGCCCGTCCCAACTACTACTGCGATAGCCGGAAGCCAGAACCACAAGGCCGCCTGCATTATCGCATCCATGCAGGGTGCTTAGGCCCCATCCTTATCAATAATGCCCGTAATATCCCTTAGCAGTGTGGCGTTTTAATGGCATTACTAATGCGGCACGGCTAAATACCCGACCCTTGTGGGCGAGATGCTTAAGGTGTTCTCATGGTAAAAATGCCACGTCAAATAATGCGATATAGTCCATCTGCTGGTAAGCATACTCTGCATACCATTGAGCGTGTTAAGAAGAGACGCGCTTCAGAATTAAAGTGGGGTCAACGCCGTTTCCGTAAGATTATGGCCGGATACCGAGGTTTCCCTCGTCCAAAACCAGAAGGCCGCGAGAAGCCAACTAAGAGAGTAAATATCCTATACCGCTGTACTGTAACTGGTAAAGCGCACTACGCTCCATGTCAGCGTGCAAAGAAGTTCGAATTAATCGATCGATGAGGTGAATGAATATGACAAGTAATTTCCTAAAGGTCGCATGCCGTGACTGCAGCAATGAATCAACAATTTTCTCCCGTGCCACCTCTGTCATCTCGTGTGATGTTTGTGGCGCAACACTAACCAGCCCATCAGGTGGGAAATCCGACCTAGTTGGATGCGATGTGGTAGAGACACTGGAATGAGGAGGCTACCCTCCCATGAGCAAAGAAGATCTAACTGGCGGCCCTCAAGAAGGGGAATTAGTCGTTGTAACTGTAAAAACTGTTAAGGTGAACGGTTGCTATGTTGGTTTAGATGAATTCAAAGACATCGAAGGTTTCATTTTCATTGGTGAAATTGCCAGTGGTTGGGTAAAAAATATTCGCGGTTTTGTCAGAGAAGGTCAAAGGCTAATCTGTAAAGTGATGCGTACCCGCAAAGATGGTACATCTTTAGAACTCTCTCTCAAATCTGTTTCTGAAGAACGACGTCGTGGTCGTTTACAGGAATGGAAGAATGAAAAGAGAGCTCATCAATTGTTGAAGGTTATTGGAGAGAGAGTCAGTTGGTCTGAAGAGGAGATTTCTGAAACCGCAGAAGAACTAGCAGGAACTTTTGAAACACTTTATGGGTCTTTTGAAGAGGCTGCAATGAAGGAAGGTGCTTTAGTTGATGCTGGTTTTGAAGGAGATTGGATCAAAGTATTCATTGAAGTTGCAATTGAAAACATCATTCCTAATTTTGTTGAAGTACGTGGAACAATATCATTGAGTATCGACTCAGTTAATGGAATTGAAGTTATTCGCGCATCATTACTTGCTGCAGAAAATTTCTCTTCAGAAGCGGATGAAATCGAGATATCATGCCACTATAATGGCGCACCACAATACAGAATTGAATTGAAGGCTCCAGACTTCAAGAGTGCAGAGTCTGCATGGGAAAATGCAACAAATGCTGCAATTGAATTAATGCAAAGTTCTGGTGGAGAAGCGAGAGCTTGGAGAGAGTGATACTTATGGCTAAACAATTACTACAACAATGCCTAGATTGCAATGCATGGTCATTGTCAACCACCTGCCCATCTTGCGGCAAAACTGCACAAGCTGCTGCACCTCTAAAGTGGTCACCAGAAGATCATCGTGCAGAACTTCGTCGTAAAATGTACAATGTTGAAGATTCTTCTTGGCCACAAAGCCTGCCCACTTTACCATCTCTGGAAGAGATGCGTGAATCAGCGGTAATCAAGGTCATTGATGAAGAAGAATGACTTTTATTAATCAAATCGGCTTCCGATTTTAACTCTAATAATAGGGTGCTGTGATTTGAATCAATGTCAAACATTATAACGCGTCGCGTTAGGATTGCTGATTCATGGTTCTAACTATTGAATGGAGAAACGGCAATACAGGCCTCCCAACCCATGACCTGATGCTGATTGCATTTCCAGGAGTAGGCAACGTTGGCAAGGCCGCTATCGATGCGGTTAACAATGTTAACAAAGCAACACAAGTTGCTAGACTCTATGACACTTCATTGCCACCTTTAGCATGTCTTGATGAAGATGGATTATTGGCCCCTCCACACTACACAATCTCCTCTATAGAATCAACTACTGGGAAGATAGTTCTAACACTAACAGGTACGACGCAGCCTGTTGACCCAAATAGTCAAGGATTGTTAGCTAATGAGATAATGCAATTTTTCATGAAACAAGGTGTCGAAGAATTAGTTGTAATGGCCGGTTTGGGAAGTGAACCATCTAGAAAGGAAACTTTCGTTGTTGCAAGTAATGCATCACATAGAATAGAATTAGAGTCAAGAGGAGTAGATGTTCGCAGAGATGAACCTAGTTCAGGGGCAATCGGTTTGACTGCTCTATTGGCTAGTAGCGGCCCTCTTTATGAAATAAATTCATGCCTAGCAATAGCGACAACTGTCGGTGCCAGTGGAGATGTTATGGCAAGTCAAAGATTGCTTGAAAAAATTGACAACTGGTTTGAGTTGGGAATATCACTACCGAGTGATACCTCAGCAAATCTATTAGCAAAATTAAAGAGTATGGCACCAGAAAAGGCGCAGGACGTTATTGCTGAATTGACCGACTCTGCCGATGCATTTTACAATTGATTGAGAACTCAACCACCAGAAGATACCGTGGTGACAAGTAGAGCCACATCGCCGCTTAGAATAGTCGAATGAGGGAGAATTGTTCCTTCGAAACTAACAATTACTGTCGAAGGTAAAATGTTTGCTTCGCTTAGTACTTGTCTAACCGTTTGACCAGGTTCAACTTCGATTTTTAAATCGTGGTCGCGTCCGTTTAACTGCACCTGCATAGCAATTGGACAGTGCATCATCCTTATGACCGTCGCGTAAGAGCGGGCATATAGAGGCCAAGATCGCATAGCTCGGTATTGCGGTGGATTCGAAATCCACTGTTCCCTGAACACGGGAGTTCAAATCTCTCTCTTGGCGCCAACAACTGAGACTATATTCAATATAAATTCTCAGTTTTTGGCTAAGTTTCGAACATAATCGATGAACAACGCTTGTTCGAAACTGGGGCCAATGAGATTTGAACTAGACGAGAACTGAACGCTTGTTAGCGCTTCAACTGTTCTCGGCGTAGTTCAGAACTTTCAATAATTATTATTTAGCGAAAGTTCTGAGCAATAGAAATCCTCTCTCTTGGCGCCAGTAATGATTTCTGTGAAAGCACTATTTTGCCCACATATCGATCAACTATTACGATCCCACTCTCTGAATATTATCCTCAATTTATTGGTCGAAGGTATGATGAACGAGGTTTTCTTGTTAGGAGTAATATTACTCTGCTTATGGGTAAAGCAAATAATAATGTTCAAGCCACCCATTCAAGATATGAAATCTATCTAGAGAGTAAAATCATTTAGATTCTATCAATAATTTGAAAGGTTGAATTTCGTGAGATTTCCCCACGTACTTCGGTTGCCCAAGCATCAATTCCAATATTGGCAATAACAACTGTGTCTCCGATATTAACTGTGCTATATTGAGGTCCCCAATCATTGGCCCATCCACCGACTTTCATCGCACCTGAAGAATCTTGAATCATCATTCCTTTTCTATGCCATTCCTTGCCATTATGGCCAACTCCTCGCTTATCAAAACGATAAATTACCCTTCCTGCAACATGATATTTCGCTCTATATGATAATAAATCAGTAGCAGATTCTTCACCCGCTAAAGCTGGTACTATCCTTGCATGAGGGTCGACTTTGAGAATTATTTCACCTTTCCAATTGACGGTAAATACCAATCCTTCCAATTTGACAATATCTCCCTTCTTAATTCCTATTGGCCAACTTCTTTGCCCAGACTCATGCGTTTCTGAAATAATTTGTATTTTTGCAAAATTATCCCCTTTAGAAATTGTGATTTGAGGAATTGGCCTTGTATTAGCACCAACTACAGAAAAGACCTCTGCTATTATGGTGGCGCGGGGATCTAATTGGGCAATTTCTGTAATATCAAAACTCGTTGTAGAACCTGGTAAATCAACAATTCCAGCACCAGGTAAATCGTCATTTCCAGAACCGCCTGGACATATTTTTTGCCAGTCACAACTCAGGCAACGTGAATCATTTGGAGCATCAATTGCCTTACCTCCTGCAGAAAATCCACGCATTGGTGCTGGATTAGGCGGGCACTGTTCTCTGTCTGGCTTATTCTCTCTGAGAACTTTCCACATCTCCTTCAATTCGGATTCCATTTGTTGTAGTTCTTCAACTGAAGGCAAATCTATTTCTTTAACGGCATTTGCACCTAAATACCAAATTTCAAGTGAATTGACCATTTCCTTTTTGTCGTGAGTTACCCACCACAACATAGCATACATGCGAAGTTGATCAACATAATTTCCTGAGCGGTCTCCTTTGCCAACACTTGCCTTTAAGTCGACAATTTTTATTTCCCCATCCCAGCGATATACCAAGTCATATTCTCCTTGGAACCAATGCTCTGGATGAATTGCATTCATCGAGAACTTTTTTGCACCCGGGTCGACGAACCATGGTCGGCAGACCTCCCATGCCTCAACCAAAGTAAAGGAGTCCTTACTAGCCAAAGGGTGATTGTTTTTTAGTTCAAAACCCCTGCCATCTGGGGCTGGCCAAAAATCCCTATTTCCTTCTCGCCAACTTTCAAGGCTTGGACCGCCATTGGCCTCAAAGCAACGCTGTAATTCTAAGAGATGCATGTCTAATGCAGTATAACACATTTCGAGGCAATATTGAGAATTAACAGTAGACCAATTACCGGCTTTCCTTTCTTCGCTTTCCCATTCTATTCTCATTTCTTCTAAGGATAATGGGAGATGGATGTCTAATCTTTCCCGGCCCCATTTTTTTATTTCATCGATGGTGGATGGTTGCATCTTTTCAGGCAAAGCCAGCAACTTTGAGGCCGGCCAATCTGCATCTCCTCTATTTGGCAGACCATTTTCATCTAGTGGAGTTGATTCTAATATTTTTGAATCTGCACTTGAAACCATTATTCCTGGAGATTCGCGAAGCATTTTACAAACTGCATCTTCAACAGCTCTACCTACGAATAGTACTGGGATTTGCGGCATTTTGAAGCGTAGAATCTTCTCATAATACCAAAGCCGAGAACAATTGTTGTAGGCATTTGCTTGGCTTGCTGACAAGCGATTATATGGTCCAATGGAGTCCTCTTCGCTCGCAAAATGTACCGGCATACAAAGTGGGTAAAAATCAACCCTCTAAAAGGCTCTCTTTCCTCTTGAAAGAAAGTCTGGTTGAACGAATGTCTATTCTTAACTGCGGTAATCCATTTCTCCAGCCAATTTCAGCACCTGTCATCTTCAATGTATCACCAGGTCTTGTTTCTTCCATCGCACCGGTAATACTGGAGCCAAAGGCCGCAACTTCAACGACATGTTCACCATCCCAAAGATGCATTGATAGCATAGCCCAAGGCTTTCCATCCAACCTTTTACCACTACGCTTTGCAATACACAGTATGATTCCTTCAACATTTGCTCTTGTACGCAGCAAGCCGACTCTTGTTAATTTCTGTGACAGGTCATCAAACTCCTGTTCTGCATCTTGTCTACTTAAGATTCTGGTATTTACATCAACATACAATCTTGCTTGACCCCTCCATACACCTGGAAGTGCATCGATAATAACAATATCACCTTCAGGGCAATCGTGTAGTTCTGGAAACGCTCCTGGTTGACTTTCTTCAATGGTAATTTGCTTCATTCCTGCCATCAGCATGGCCCCTAACACAGGCTCACCGAAATGATTTGGCAATGGACCCCATGCACCGGTAAACTTTCCTGTAACACTAACTCTCTGAGGGATTTGTTGTAACTTTTCACTAGGCGTTGACATTATTATTTCTTGACCATCATAAATTGTTTTCAACAATTCATCATTTACCATAATATCTCCATCCAATGCTAAACTGCACCAGTGGCAACCTGCTGATTCTCCATCACATGCTTCCTCGAGCGAAACTGGCATTTTCGCAGGTCCTGCTCCCATCGCTTGCATCTTTTCATGAACTTGCTTGAAAACACCGGTCATAGTTTGTAAATTTTCAATACTAGGGGCTTCGAATTCCACACGGTGTGGACCATCTAGGTACCAACCTTCCATACCATCTACTCGTTGACTCTCATGAGTTTCAAACCAAAGCCAGCTGTAGAACCCCAATTGATGTTGAAGTGATTCTGCAAATTTTGATGTCGGGTCGCCCGATTTGACGTCGATCAAACGAATCCTACCATCCCAACGCAGGACTAGATCTAATTCTCCTGCTGCCCATCCATCTTTGTGGAACATTCTTTGTGGTTGATGCACCCTTGGATCTTTTACCCATGGACGGGCAATTTCCCAAGCCTCCGACCAAGAAACGGGACTTCCCTGCTCTTTCCAATCAGCATCAATACCATTGGACCATTTTCTAATGTTAAGACTTGGAATTTTATCAGGAATAGGGAAAACCGGCTCGTCACCCCATGATGGCGCTGCTACATTGAATGGTTGCTGACCACTGCGAAACAATTCGAGATATGGACCACCATTGGCCGTATAGCAAGCCTCTACTTCTTCAAAAAATAACTCCAAACCACCATTGATTCTTCTTCGCACTCTGTCAACATCGACATCATCCCAACTTTCATCTACACGCCAAACTCCTTCGTGCCACATTTTTCCGCCTTCGGATAATACTGTTGCAACTGAATCTTCAATGAAACTGCTCGCCCATTGCTTAAGTTCCTCTATAGAATCAATACCCACGGGTCTTTGCATCAAAATAGAACAAAGCGCATCTTCCAAGACAATACCGAGAACTTGTGAGGGATTCAGTGGCCCTCTAATTCCAACTTTATTTCCTAAGAACCATTGCCTATCGCAACGAAGAAACGAAGTTAGTGCACTGGCAGAAAGACGAGAGCGAGAACGCCCTAGTGGTCCGCCTAAAGGAGGTGTGCTAACGGGCATTATTGATCACCAATTGATACAAGAATTATACAATACACCATCTTTTTCTCAGTGTTGGTATGAATAGAAATCACCGACCTGACGTTGCTCTCTATCCTTTCTAGAATCGGATTTATTGATTCGTGGGCGTTTGGAATCATGGTCACGGCGGAATGTGATATTGACGCCTTCGAGGAAACGGTTCATGCCTTCTTTCAATGGGAATGGTCCTTCTGCTTTACCGAACTTTCCACCTTCACCCTCAAAAACAAGCAGTGAATCGGCTAATATGTCTATGAAATATACATCGTGGTCGATGACGAAGGCAGATTTCTCATTCGCTTCCATAGTCCTTCTAATCGCTTTTGCAGCCTCCATCCGAGCATTAGCATCCAAATGGGCGCTTGGCTCATCGAGCAAATACAAATCAGCATCTCTTCCGAGACATATTGCAATTGAAACTGCTTGTCTCTCACCACCAGATAATTTCTTGACACGCTTAGGCAATAATTCATCAATACCCAAAGCCCGAATAACATTTACATTGTACTCTCCACTTCTCCAACGTGGACCAACTTCAGCATCTAACCAAACTTGAACTGTACAGTCCATGTCTACATCAATATGCTGAGGTTTGTATGATACACTGCAATCACTGCTAACCCAACCACCGTCATATTCGTGCTCTCCTGCAAGTATTTTGATCATTGTAGATTTGCCAGTCCCATTTGGACCGACCACTCCGACAACTTCACTCCTGTGGACCTTTCCTTCCCCAGTTGTTAACTTGAAATCACCCAACTGTTTTTCCAAACCACCCCAACTAATGACCTGGCTGCCAAGTTCTGCTGAACCACCACGGTGATTTAGAAATTTTATCGGTTTATCACGGATACGAACATTTTGTTCTGGCAAGTATCCATCCAAGTATGAATTTATCGCTTGTCGGGTTGAACGGGCTGGGGTGAAAATTCCAAATGCACCTTTCTTCCCATATACTATGTGAATTAAATCTGCTAATACATCTAGAACTGCTAAGTCGTGTTCTATTACCAAAACACGCTTGGTCTCTGCTAATTTTTGAATTATCTTTACAATTCTCATGCGCTCATGGATATCCAAGTAAGATGATGGTTCGTCAAAGAAATAGACATCAACATCACGCAACATAGTTGCACAGATAGCCATTCGCTGTAATTCTCCACCAGATAATTGTTGTACTGTTCGGTCTAGAAGATGAGAGATTCCTAAATCATTGGTCATCTCATCGAACATATCTCTCTCGTCAACTTTGTTCAATAAATCTCGAACTGTTCCCTGAACCCTCTTCGGTAATCTATCAATATTTTGCGGTTTCAGTGCAACTTTTATTTTTCCTTCTCGCACTGAAATAAAGAAATCGCGTAATTCGCCTCTCGGCAAGGTTTCAATTATTCCATCCCAATTGCATTCTTTGTTTATCCAATCTCCTAAATTTGGCACTATTCTTCCGGAGAGTGCATTGATTGCAGTCGACTTACCCATTCCATTGGGTCCAAGAATACCTACCACACTTTCCTTACTCGGCGTAGGCAGTCTAAACAATCGAAATCCATTCATTGAATATCTATGAATCATATCCTGTTCCAATTCACTAGGTAAATTCTCGATGATCAAGGCATCGTGTGGACATTTATTGATGCATATGCCGCACCCAATACACAAACTCTCAGAAATCATTGGTTTGCCTGAATGGTCATCTAAAATGATACATTCCTGGCCGTTTCTAACCGGTGGGCAGAATGCATGGCATTCATCATTACATTTCTTAGGTTGACAACTGTCCTCTTTCAAAACTGCTACTCGCACATTCTCACCTCCTTTTATTCATTCGTATTGGCCATCGGTATTTGATATCCGCGCCAAGGCAACAAGGTGTGATGCTTGATGAGGGAGCGAATCCCTGCATCTTCATTCAAATTAGACCCTTGAGGTGTTCGTGACCTGCAATAAGGCGAATTGTACAAGGTGTTGGCATTTTCATGCTAGCCTTGCGCAATGAATCTCGCGCTAATAGGTAATTTTCAGGGTTTGTTTGAATTGACATGATTCTCTGACCACGCTTTACACGTGCCGCAGTTCCAACGTTCTTTCCGAATGCGCAACGCATTCCTTGTGAAACACGGTCAGCACCTGCACCAGTTGCTTGCTTATTCTCTCTTAGAACATGGTGAGGGAAGGTATGAACACGAAGTGAGTATCCGTCCATTCCGGTTACCTTACGAATTGTAGAGTTTGCAATAACACGGCCTGCTTCAAGAGCAATGTGACGGATTTGTACATTGTTATCGGAACGTAGTTCAATGATTACTTTGAACTCACCGACTTCAGCAGCTCTACGATTTCCAACGTGGAATTGCATAATACGATTATTTGGGACACCGCCAATATACTTGCGACGAGTATATGCTGGACCCTTGAGTTGACGATACATGGATGCTGGTTTTCGTGCCATATGTAAACCTCTAAGTAACCTTGCGACCAATGGTCCCCTTATCATTGCTTTGATTGAAGCCTTATCCGCATGATATCGGAAACTTGCAGAATAGCGCTCAATCTAGCACTTTGATGAAAGCCTTCTTTTGCCCCCAACACCGCCAATCAATTATGGCAGGACGCTGGCGCAAGTTGCTGGAACAAGAAAGTGAGCATCAATGGCTCGCAATTGGCATTTTTTTCCTATTCGCCATCTTGGGTGGAATCGCTATTGAAGGGACCAGTACTTTGGCTGGCGTTGATGTTGGGGCTGGTGAAGCCGCTCATGATGGTTATAGGGTCCTGGACATAGTTTATTTTGATAACGGCGTGGATATTGCAAGTCAATTAACACACACATATAATCCAAGTCAGGGACATTATCTCTTCAGTCAAACTAGTACTGATACTGTAGAGATGATATATGAACCATCAGGATTTGACAAAGGCGATGAAATTCGCTTCATTAATGAAATGGGTGAGAACCGGGCGATATTATCACTTGCCAGCACTCAACTGATTGAAATAACCCTTGGTGAACAAATTGCATCCATTAATATCAATACTAGTGATGAATTTTGGATCGATGATTACCAAGAGAATAAAGGTCCGGAATCTGCAATGATGGTCACTCAAGAAAGTGACGGAACTTCTTCGATTAGAGCATTGTCATATTATGTTGCATCACCACCATTATCAAATTCAAATTTAGTTAATTGGAATAACATCGTTCACTTATCCCAGGAAAAATGGGTTGCAACAGGCACTATCACAAATACTCAAAGTTCAGACGACAGCCCTGCAAGCCCGAGTGTTCGTTCTGCAATCGGAATAATTGAATGGCAAGGAAACCTCTCTGTATCACCTGTTTTGACATCTTTTTCAACTGGTGATGAAGGACAAATACACAACGTATTCTCCACTGGTAATTCACAAGTAATAATCGCTGCAAATACAGGAGCATATCAAGTTGAAGATGATGGATCAATCAATGAAATAGATATTCCCTCTCAATCTGCAGTAACTGATTCACAGGGAAAAACTTGGTTTATTGGACATCAGGGGACAACCTCGATTGCGACTTTTTACAATGGAATAATTGAGATTGAGGAATTAGCAAAACCAATACCGCTAGAAATTGAAATCTCAGAATATGAAAGTGGAATGATATTTATGCATGGAATGGATGCTAGTGGGGCATTTGAAATGATGACACTGGACACCACAATACAGGATTCTATAGAGGATGGGAGAGGTTTCTTAAACTTTGCATTCCTAACCTTTTTTAGTATTGTTTTGCTTGTAATGGGCTGGACTGTATTGGATCGATTCCGTAAATATTGAAGCGATTCTTTACAGTTAATGGCGCTTTTATTTGCCGGAACTATTTTGCTAAATCACTGATTTATTCCTCCTATGGAGGAAGTTATAGCGAGAATCTTCATGTGCTATCGTCATTGACCACTACATCCGGCGTGAGCATTGACGGGGTTTTAGCATGATAAAAAGAGGGATGATGGACCAGTTTGATGAAATCAAATCATCACACCCAGATTCAATTTTATTCTTTAGAATGGGTGATTTTTACGAGTTATTCCACGATGATGCGGAAATCGCTTCCGAAGTACTTGGCCTTACTCTAACTTCTAGGGATAAAAAGGCCGCAGACCCAACCCGCATGGCGGGATTCCCTTGGCATGCCTTGGAAGAAAATATTCGTGGCATGCTAAAAGCCGGACACAAAGTCTGTGTTGCTGAGCAGGAAGATGAATTGAGAGAAGGTGCCAAGATTCTTGAAAGGACTGTTAGCAGAATCTACACCCCTGGTAGCTTGTATGAAGAATCGTTGCTAGGAACCGATGAAAGGTCACTTCTGATAGCAATTTGCCTTGCAAGTGATAGCCTTGGAATGGGAGTTGTTGATGCTTCAACAGGACAAGCCTGGGCCAGCACATGCCATGGTGCAGATAGATTCGCAAAGGCATTGGATGAAGTTCTTCGATGGAACCCGAGTGAGATTGTGATCTCACCAACCGACGCTGAGAATAATACGCTCTGTGCTATGTTCTCGCATTTGGATGGGGTCACAATAAGCCAGCACAAAGCGAGTGAAGCGAAAAGAAGACAACGTTTGGCAAAGGTTCTGAAGGTTGCAGACCTTGGCCATCTGGATTTAGATGATGCTCCTTTGGCAATAGCCGCTGCTGGATTGGCCGCCGATTATCTCTCTACTATGCATATCACTGATGATGTCCCCCTTAGAGATGTTGAAATCATTGAAGAGGAAGGTCATTTAGTACTCGACCAAACTACTCTAAGAAATTTAGAATTAACTTCAACCTTAACTGGAGAATATGAGGGTAGTTTGCTTTCTACCCTCAATAGGTGCCGTACTGCAATGGGTCGTCGCTTGTTGAAAACATGGATATTGCGCCCTCTTGCCGACATCGATGCGATTTCTGCAAGGCATGATGCAGTCGCTGCACTAACTCGCTCATCTAGAAGACTTGATGCGCTGAGAGAGGCTCTGAAAGGTTTACGAGATATGGAAAGACTTGCAACTCAATTAGCCTATAATCGCTCAAATGGAAGAGACTTATTGGCTACCGCTATCGCATTGGAAAGGATGCCAGCGGTCATCAATCTATGTAAGGAAGCAGATAATAAATTGTTATCGCACCTATCTCTAGATTTAGATGCACTAAGTGATTTGGGCGAGGATATACGTCGCACTTTGGTAGATGAGCCACCTTTGGGACTGAAGGATGGAGGACTTATTAGAAGAGGAATTGATGACGATATTGATGAACTACGGGACACAGCCGAGAGTGGTCATTCATGGTTCAAAGATTTGGAAACTAGTCTGAGAAATGAATTAGAAATCCCTAGTTTGAAGATTAGAATGAATAGGCAAATCGGTTGGTTTATTGAAGTCACAAAAAAACATGAAGACAAAGCCCCTGAACATTGGAGAAGAAAACAACAATTAACCAATGGTTCCCGCTATGTTACCGATGAATTAGCGCGGCGTGATGATCTATTGTTAACCGCAAGTGGGCGAGTAAAAGAATTAGAATATCGGATGTTCACAACCATGAGGGAAAGATGTAGAACACATGTTGTAACATTAGCTAATATTGCTGCAAGAGTTGCTTCAATCGATGTATTACAATGCTTTGCAGATGTTGCAAGGTCTCGTGCTTGGTCACGCCCAGAAATGACCGAAGGAGACCATCTAAAGGCTGAAGGAGCAAGGCATCCGGTATTGGAAACACAGAGCGGATTTGTTCCAAATGACATCAATCTAGATGCAAAACGAAGATTTTTGTTGATCACTGGACCAAATATGGGTGGAAAGTCAACCTACTTGCGTACAACTGCCCTACTTTCCATATTGGCACAATCCGGTTCATTCGTCCCATGTAAAAAGGCAAGATTGGGATTGGTTGACCGCGTTTTCACAAGAGTCGGAGCAAGTGATGACTTACGAAGAGGGCGCTCAACATTCATGATGGAGATGATTGAGGTAGCGCACATTTTACGTAGGGCTACTTCACGCTCATTGGTACTATTAGACGAAATTGGCAGAGGTACTTCTACCTTTGATGGACTATCTATTGCATGGTCTGTAACAGAAGATATCTGCAATAGAATCGGCTCTAGAACACTATTCGCAACCCATTACCATCAATTAATTGGATTGGAGGAAGAGGTCAAGGGATTGATAAATGTCCATGTCCAAGTTGCTCAATCTGATGGTGAATTGAAATTCTTACACACTGTTGCTGACGGCCCTTGTGATGACTCATATGGAGTACAGGTTGCTGCATTAGCAGGTTTGCCAAGAGAAGTTGTTGAGAGAGCCAGTGACCTACTCGCTTTCCTAGAAAGTCAGGCCAAGGGAGCCAAAGCAGGTGAAACCGGTGCTCCTGCCTCAAGAGATAGCGGTCAAGCGAGCCTCATGGGCTATTTTGCTGCTGCAGCAATGGGTCGTTCTTCCGCTAGTCAAACTGTTGAAGTTCAGCAAATATCCCTAGAGCCAGGACAACAGGCAGTATTGGATTATTTGTCAACCATAAAGGCCGATGATTTGAGTCCAAGACAGGCACAAGATGAACTTTACAGATTGAAGAAAATGCTTGGTGGTGAATAAATTGAGTCGAGCAAATAGAATAATTCAACTAGATGACAAAACAATTGGTCATATCGCAGCAGGTGAAGTCGTTGAAAGGCCTGCTCAAGTGGTAAAAGAATTGTTAGAGAACAGTTTGGATGCTGGTAGTTCTCGCATTGTAATCACAATTGAAAGAGGCGGGTTTGATTTGATATGCATCGAAGATGACGGTTCAGGTATTGATGAGTCTGACCTACCGCTTGCCCTTGACAGACATGCAACATCAAAATTACGCAAATTAGAAGACTTATCTGCAATACATACTCTCGGATTTAGAGGTGAGGCTTTAGCCAGTATTGGTATGGTCTCGCATCTTAAAATTGCAAGCCGTCCTGAAAATTGTGATGGTAGAAGCATATCGATGAAGGATGGCGACAAAGAATCTGTTGAACCGGAAGGTATGGCCCATGGAACGAGAATAGAAGTTGCTCACTTATTCCACAACACACCTGCACGTCTTGCATTCCAACGCAGAGCTGCTACTGAGAACTCACGAATCGTCGATGTCGTTGTATCTCATGCAATGGCCCATATGGATGTAGGATTTAGGTTGCTAATCGATGAGAAAATTATGCTTGATGTCCCTGCCAGTGAAACGATGAACGACCGTTTGTATGATCTTCTTGGTGGTCAGGCTTCTGCAATGCTCGAATTATCAAGCCCAGCAATAGATGATGATGCTCCTGGTGAAGAATCATGGAGTGGATGGATAAGTACTCCTGATACGACTAGAGGCAAAGGTGATGATGTCCACATATTGATCAATAATAGGCCGGTTACTGCTGGTCCGTTTTTGCAAGCGATTCGTAGAGGATACAAAACAAGACTAATGCAAGGCCGCCATCCAATCGCCGTACTAAGCCTCATTATACCGGCCAATGAAGTCGATGTAAATGTCCACCCAACCAAGAGAGAAGTCCGATTAAGGCACTCTTGGAGAGTTCTAGAAAGATTGGAAAGAGCCATTGCCCATACTCTTGAATCAGTTCCAACACAACCTGATGCTGCTGGTGGAATCTCTGAATTGCAAGGATTAGCACATAATTCTGCAGTTCAATCTGTTGAAGAATTGCTGAAGGGTGGTGGCTTGAGACCAAAGTTGTATAATGATGCGCTTCAAGACCCAATTCTAAAAGCGGCTGGAACTAATGCCATACCGTCTGTAATAAGCGACTCTATAGAGCAAGATGGTGCTGGAACTTCAGTTCCTTCTTGGGCAATCGCTGCTGGAGCTCAATTGAATCTAGTTGGCAAGGTTGCGGATGAGATCAGTAAACAGGAAAAGCAGCGACCGATTTCAACTTCAATGGCTAGCCAAGAGATGCTTCCTGGAATGGATGAGAGTCCTATAGCACCAGCGCTTTCTTCTGCTGAAAGAGAATTACACCGCTATGCAGGTGCTGGTCAAACACATTCTCCAAGTAAAGAAACACCACTTGAAGGTATAATCAATGAACTACCTAAGATGGAACCTTTGGCGCAGTTCGCTGATTCCTATATTCTTGTACAGGCAGAAGATGAGTTGTTATTGATAGATCAACATGCACTGCATGAGAGAGTCAGATATGAGCGATTACGCAATGATGAGTCGCTGTGGTTACCTCAGAAACGGCTAATCCCTTTGAGATTAGAATTGGACCCGAGACAAAATGCTAGAATAAGTGCAGCACATCAAAAACTGAAGGAAGTTGGATTTGAATTGAGTGAAGATTCGGATGGATGGCTGTTAAATTCTGCACCAAATCTGCTACAAGGAGATGATGTCGTTCCATTTTTACTAGACTTACTACAAGACACTGCAGAGGATGGCGCTCCTTTGGAAACTATTGATGCAAGGAAAGACCACCTCGCATTCCTCAATGCTTGTCGAGGTGCAGTAAAGGCTAATGATAAATTGACAATCGCAGAAATGCGTAGACTTCTCGAAGACATGAGACGTATTCCAAATCCATGGGCATGTGTTCACGGAAGACCAACTGCACTTCGGCTTCCGTTAAATTCCTTAGACCATCATTTTGGTAGACATGGTTGATTGAAATAATTTGAGTCCCTTTTACATGGTGGCGTTGTCATGGAGACACTTCCAAAAATCAGCACGATAAACAAAAATACCACCATAGGCTGGGTTAATTATGGCTAACACGAATACTCTGATAGTTGGCAGTGTTCTATTGATTGGCGGAATTCTTACAATCCCAATTGTGATTGGTCTTTTTTGCGCACCAGCAGGATGCTTAGTGATGTTGATAGGTCTTATCACCTCAAACCCAATTCATCAACAACAAGTTGCCTATGTTCAACAACCACCTCGATATTAGTTACTATGGGTCAATTCAAATCATCACCTGGATGGATTTGTTGTTTGAATGGGCTTTGCGTCCGTCCTTCATGACGGTACCCATGCGAATGCCCCCGTTTGCAAGGGGCCCCCATACGAATGCAATTAGCCCCAATGACCCTATGGTAACTTGAAACATTATATCCTCACACGAACTGGAGCATTCATGAACAAAATGAAACCATTGTTTCTCGCACTAATTATGCTAACTGCAAGCCTAGCTGGTTGCTTAGGTGGGGAAACGGAAATCCTTGACGAAGACGGGGATGGCGTAGCGGATAATCTTGACCTCTGCCCCGGTACTTCTGTTGCTGCAGAGCCCACTGAGAATGAGTTAATAGATTCTGACGGTTGTAATTCCTACCAATTTGATGATGATGGAGACGACGCGAATAACGTTGCTGACCTTTGTCCAATGACTCCTGCTGGAGAATCAGTAGATAAGGACGGGTGCTCTCAATCACAACTCGATGATGATGAAGATGGCGTGATGAACGATGCCGATCTCTGTACCTACACCCCTGCTGAAGAAACAGTGAATGCAGACGGGTGCTCTCAATCACAACTTGATGATGATGCAGATGGCGTGATGAATAATCTTGATCTCTGCCCACTCACTCCTGCTGGAGAAACTGTAGATGCTGATGGGTGCTATTGGGGGGACTTCGATGATGATGGTGACGGCGTGAAAAACAGTGACGATCTTTGTCCAAACACCCCTGCTGGAGAGACCTTTGATACAGACGGGTGCACTCAATGGCAACGCGATGATAGTGATGGAGATGGCGTGATGAATAGTTTAGATTTTTGCCAACTCACACCTGCTGGAGTGACTGTTGCTACTGACGGATGTCACGGAGGTTCTGTCGTTACATGGGGGTGGGCAAGAGGTGGAGGGGTTCCTTATGGAATGTATGGGGGCTGCGGTTGTATCACTGTAGGTGCTGAAGGTTCAGAGTTGAGTTCACGCGTTACACAAATCGCTTCTACAGAACGGTCATTCGCAGCACTGAAGTCTGATGGTTCGGTTGTCACATGGGGGTCCTATCCCTACTTAAATGCAGCCGGCTTGACAAACAAACAAGTCAGTCTGGAGACAACAGAATCGACTGACGTCATCGAAATATATTCTACACGTTACGCATTTGCAGGGCTGAAGTCTGACGGTTCTGTTATCACATGGGGCTTGGGTTCCCATGGTGGCGATAGTGAGTGGAAGTTCAGTAACAGCAATTCACTTTGGAACGAGGATGAAAACTTGAGTTCAAACGTTATCGATATCTTTTCTACAAGAAGCGCATTTGCGGCATTGAAGTCTGACGGTTCAGTTGTCACATGGGGTCTTAATTATGAAGGTGGCGCTACCACATATGCGGATGGTAACTTGAGTTCAAACGTTACCGATATCTTTTCTACAAATACCGCATTTGCAGCATTGAAGTCTGATGGTTCTGTCGTCACATGGGGGCAGTTCCTGTATGGAGGCGACAGCAGTTCAGTGACTGCTAACTTGAGCTCAGGGGTAACACAAATCTATTCTACAAACGCATCATTCGCAGCAGTGAAGTCTGATGGTTCTGTCGTCACATGGGGGTACGCAAGCTATGGAGGCGACAGCAGTTCAATGAGTGCTAACTTGAGTTCAGGAATAACAAAAATCTATTCTACGGATTCAGCATTCGCAGCAGTGAAGTCTGATGGTTCTGTCGTTACTTGGGGGTCCGCAGACCATGGAGGCGACAGCAGTTCAGTGAGTTCAGAATTAACTGGCGTGATCGAAATATATTCTACGAACTCATCATTCGCAGCAGTGAAGTCTGATGGTTCTGTCGTTACATGGGGATCTGTAGACCATGGAGGCGACAGCAGTTCAGTGAGTTCAGAATTAACTGGCGTGATGGAAATATATTCTACGGATACAGCATTTGCAGCAGTGAAGTCTGATGGTTCTGTCATTACATGGGGGTCCGTTGCCCATGGAGGCGACAGCAGTTCAGTGAGTGCTAACTTGAGTTCAGGGGTAACACAAATATATTCTACGAATACAGCATTTGCAGCAGTGAAGTCTGATGGTTCTGTCGTTACATGGGGGTCCGCAAACCATGGAGGCGACAGCAGTTCAGTGAGTTCAGAATTAACTGGCGTCATCGAAATATATTCTACGGATACAGCATTCGCAGCAATTGTTGAGATCGACTAACTGATTGATGTTGTGAATTTGCAAGGGCCTATCCGAATACCCTTGCGAATGGATTTCCCGTTTGAATGGGCTTTGCGTGGGTCATTCTAGTCGCTACCCTCGTATATGGATGCACAGTTAGGAAATATTCTATTTGCTTTTGAAT
>ERZ891418.32-NODE-32-length-45029-cov-7.668987_pt1 | contig 45029 bp, 34 predicted proteins | sample MGYA00521236_ERZ891418 | MGnify/ENA primary metagenome ERZ891418 (study PRJEB32303, sample SAMEA104408696) | aquatic metagenome | biome: Brackish water; feature: Chemocline; material: water | place: Baltic Sea | collected 2014-10-18T10:34:00 | depth 100 m ... | reverse complement strand
CAGTCCGACCGCGCGCCGAGCTTCGTCAGTAATGACGACATTGACCAGCTGATCCCGGCGGCCCGCGACGTTGCCGTCGCGGAGGTTGAAGCCAATTTTGGATCACCGTCAAACCTCGTTGTGGCTTCCTACCTGAATGTCGACTTCGGCACCTATTCCGGTACCGTCGAAAAGGTGAAACCCGACGGCTCGTATCGAGTCCGGCTGAATCCGCAGTCGCCACTGGCCAGCGAAGAACGAATGGCCGGGCTGAAAGGCGCTGCCGTCACGATTGCTGCTTCGAAATCCGCAGAGAGCACGGAGGCACCAGCGGCCAGTGAGGCGCCAGCGAAGGAGGGAGAATCTTCAGCGGACGAGAAACCGCAGGCTCTGCAGGTGGTCTCTTTCACTGTGAGTCCGACTCAGGACGAAGGCGAAGGAGTTGTCGGCGATTTGACTGTGGTGAGCACTGATGGAACCGCTGTCACGGTCAACGAAAAAGACGTTGTCACAGTTATCGGCGACACACTCCAGCATGGTCGCAATCTTTATCTGCGACACTGCATGCACTGCCACGGAGTCAGTGGCGACGGCGCTGGCCCGACGGCTCAGTACTTCACGATTAAGCCTCGCGACTATCGGCTCGGCAAATTCAAGTTCACCTCAACGAAGGGCGGTGTCCGAGCCTCCAGGGATGACCTGTACCGGATTATCAAACTTGGCATTCCCGGAACCTATATGCCATCCTTCATGCTGCTCCCGGACAGCGAATCCAGGGCCATCACGGAATACATTCGATGGCTGGCGATGCGGGGTGAGATGGAAGGGATGGTTGCGACACAATTCTCGGACTTTAGCGTCGATCGCCTGAAGGAAGAGGATGCGGGCGCGGTGGAAAAGGAATTCAACGACGACTGGGCGGCGAACGCATCCGACTATCGCACACAGATTGAGGGCGACCTGAAAACGGGCTGGACTGACTCCGAGGACGAACAGAACGTCATCTGGCCTCTCAAGAAAAAGGCGCCTGACGCTGATCCGCCAGACCTGGAATTGGTCCCGGCACCGAGAAAAGTTCCCACATCCGAATCGATCGCAAACGGTCGGCGATTGTTCATGCACAAAGACATTGCCTGTTTCTCATGTCATGGTGAGACAGCTCGCGGAAACGGAGTCTCTACGGAGACGCGAAACAAGAATCTGCTCACGAATGAAATGAACGAGAAGCCAGGTCTGTATGACGACTGGGGAAACCTCGTCAAGCCGAGGGACCTCACGTCCGGAATCTTCCGCGGCGGACGTCGCCCGATCGACCTTTACCGTCGTATCCATACCGGGATCAAAGGGACTCCCATGCAGGGGTTCGGCGGCAAGAGTCTCGACGGAGATGAAATCTGGGACATCGTAAACTACGTGTTGAGTATCCCCGTACATGGGGCCACTCCTGAGTCCAGCAAGTAACCAATCCAACAACTTTTGATAAACGACGACCTTGCTCTGAATTGAGCTCGGGAGAATTCTTGTGGGTAATAAATTCTGGCCAATCTTCTTCATCTTCTGGCCCGTAGTGGCGATCATCACATGCGTGATCGCTCCTGCTTACGGCTGGTGGTTTCCGACCCCACCGTTGTCGAAACTCGGCGTTCAGATTGACAATCTGTTTTACCTGATCCTTGTGATTGTCACGGTCACGTTTGTCGGTACGCACATCGCGCTCGGTTACGTCCTGTGGCGCGGCGTGGACAATCGAGAAAAGAAGGCGTGGTTTTCACACGGAAGCCACAACCTGGAAGTGCTCTGGTCAATTGCACCGGCAGGAGTTCTGCTGTTTATCAGCCTTTATCAGCTTGACGTCTGGCGGCAATTCCGAGTGACAAGCAGTTTCCCTGCTGACACCCAGCTACTTGCTGAAGTGACTGCCAGGCAGTTTGAATGGCGGATTCGTTATCCGAAACCGGGTCGAGAATTCAAAAACTCGATGGAAGTGAAACAGTGGCTGGCCGGACCCCAGGATGGTGATCTCTACACGGTCAATGACCTTCGAATCCCTGTCGACAAGAACGTTTTGATTTATCTGCGATCAATGGACGTGCAGCATTCCTTCTTCGTTCCAGCGCTCCGTATCAAACAGGATGCGGTCCCAGGAACCGTTATTCCAATCTGGTTTGGTGCGACCCAAAGAGGCGATTTCGATCTGACCTGCACAGAGTTGTGTGGTTGGGGACACTACAAAATGCGAGGCCGCGTGTTTGCACAGACTGAAGTTGAGCACGGGCAGTATCTGAAAACGCTCGAGGCAGAACAGAGTTTTGATGGTGTCACAAAGCCCGGGACGAGCGGGGCCATGGTCGCGTCCTGGGGAGTATCCGACTCAGTAAAGGACGATGACTGAGCGTCCCGTAAAAGGTCCGACTCGCCGTCCGGCGTTTTCATAGAGTGAGGTTTTCCGTGAGTACTCTCGATCCAACCGTGGGCCTTGGTCACGCCGATGCGCACGACCATGAGCACCATGACATTGGCTTCGTGAAGAAGTACGTATTCTCGACCGATCACAAAATGATCGGGATGCAGTTCCTCTTCACGACGCTGTTCATGCTCCTGGTTGGCGGTTCACTGGCTCTCGGTGTCCGCTTTCAACTGGCCTGGCCCTGGCGGGCGATGCCGGTTGTCAGTCAGATCTCCCAGGTCCTTGGCGGGCCGGACTTCGTCGCTGAAGGTGGGCAGATTTCGCCTGAGTTCTACACGATGCTGTTCACCATGCATGCATCCGTGATGATCTTCCTTGTGATCATCCCGATTCTCGCAGGAGCTTTCGGCAACTTTCTGATTCCGCTCATGGTCGGTGCAGACGACATGGCGTTTCCGGTGCTGAACATGCTCAGCTACTGGTTCATGTGGCCTGCCATTTTTTGCTTTTTCATGGTCTTTGCCCATAACGGCCTGAATGGTGCTACGGGGAATGGCTGGACAATCTATCCCGTCCTGTCGGCAATCCAGGAATCAGCACCGGGATCCGGAGCACCACAGACGTGGTGGTTGATTGGCCTCACCTTTGTAGGCGTTTCTTCGATGATGGGCTCGGTCAACTATATGACCACCATCATTAATATGCGTGCCCCTGGCATGACGCTCTTCCGTATGCCCCTGACGATCTGGGCGATGTTTATTACCGCAATTCTGCAGGCGTTTGCCTTGCCAGTCCTTACGGCAGCCGGCTTCATGCTTGTCGCCGAGCGAGTGCTTGGATTCAACTTTTTCGTCCCGGGCGGACTGCTTGTTAATGGCTCGGAAGCCACAGTGGGTGGCGGCCAGCCTTTGTTGTGGCAGCACCTGTTCTGGTTCTATTCTCACCCAGCCGTGTACATCATGCTTCTCCCCGCGATGGGCATGGTGTCAGACATGTTGGCGGCAATGGTCCGGAAGCCGATCTTTGGATACAAGCCGATGGTGTACTCCATGGCTGCCATTGCGGGGCTGGGATTCATCGTTTGGGGCCATCACATGTTTACGAGTGGGATGAACCCGGCGCTCGGGATGACATTCATGATCTCGACAATGATGATTGCCCTGCCGTCAGCGGTGAAGGTTTTCAACTGGATCGGAACGATCTGGGGCGGCAAAGTTCAGTTCAACACCGTCACTCTTCACTGCGTTGCCTTTGTCTCGATGTTCATCGTTGGTGGTCTCAGTGGAATCTTTATGGCCGCTGTGCCTGTCGATATCTACTTCCATGACACTTACTTCATTGTGGCACATTTCCACTACGTCCTTTTTGGTGCGACATTGTTTGGTTGCTTCGGTGCCATCCAGTTCTGGTTCCCGAAGATGTTTGGACGGTCGATGAACGAAACAGCCGGCAAGACTCATTTCATTCTCACCTTTATCGGATTTAATGGGACATTCTTTCCGATGCATCTCCTTGGGATTGCGGGATTCCCTAGACGTTATGCTGACCCGTATATTCATCCCTACATGGAGCATCTGATGCCGATGAACCAGTTTATAACCATTTGCGCATTCGTTATGGGGCTGGCTCAGTTCATCCTGATCGGTAATTTCCTCATCAGCATTTACTGCGGTCCGAAAGTTGGTCGGAATCCGTGGCTGGCAAACGGTCTTGAGTGGTTCGCACCGTCGCCACCTGGTCATGGGAACTTCGATGTCCTGCCTGTCGTGTATCGCGGCCCTTATGAGTATTCGTCGCCAGACGTCGACGATCGTGATTATCTGATGCAGACTGACAACATTCGTCGTCCCGAGAGGGATACTGGCCCTGCCAGGGAACCGGCGGACGTCGATGGTCAGAACAATTCGTAGGCGGGCTGCATCGTGGACGACGAAAGGATGAATTCTGTCTGGCTGCAGAGGCTTGCAGTTGCGACGGCGGCACTGTCGCTTCTTCCCATTGGAATGGGAGCTTTGGTGACAACCCTGGGTGCCGGAATGGCGTTTCCGGATTGGCCCACATCCGATGGTCAGGGAATGATGAGTTACCCATGGCATTTGTCCATGGGAGATAAGTTTGTTGAGCATGGCCATCGTTTAGCGGGCATGCTGATTGGTTTATTTTCTCTGGCACTCTGCGCGACATCGTGGTGTCTACCGACAACGAAGAGTGTTCGGCTCGGCTGCTCTGTGGTGTTGCTGGCTGTTGTCGCTCAGGGAGCACTGGGAGGTCTTCGGGTTCTGATGAATCAAACGACCCTCGCGTTTGGGCACAGTGTATTTGGATGCGTCGTCTTTGCAGGATTGTGGCTTGTCGTTTTGATGCAGTGCCAGGCCTGGAAAGACCTGGAAGGTGCCGAGTCAGCTTCCGCGTCGCTGGGAAGGCTGGCTTATCTCTTTCCTGTGATTGCCGTGTCCCAGTATTCCATCGGTGGGGTCGTTCGGCACTTCGGAAAGGCGATTGACATACATTTGATCGGTGCGTGTGCCGTAGTGGTCGTTACCGCGACGGTGGCTGTCGTATCGGGACGTTCCAGTTCTCGTTTCGTGCGTCGGCTGAGTTACGTTGTCGTGGCCGCCATGGTCTTTCAGATCTTCATTGGAATCGCGACATGGCTGACAAAATACGGCTTACCGGAACTGGGACTAGTGGCAGTTCAACACTCAATGTGGCAGGTCATAGCGAGAACCCTTCATACGGTCGTTGGCATGGTTTTTGTCGCATCGACAGTTAACTGGTCGCTTGCCGTGCTCAAGACCGCCAGAGCGAAAGGCGTTTCGAAGGCAACGGTCGCAGTAATATGACTCGGCGAGAACACGAATCGCGGAACCGCAAATGAGTTCAGTAAGCATTAATCAGCGTCAGACGCAATTCACGACGATCGTTCGCGAACGCGCCGTTGATTATCTGGCGCTTGCCAAGCCACGAATCGCCGTAATGGCAATGGCTGCTGTTGCTGTTGGGTACCTGATTGGAAGTCGCACCGAGTTTGAAGTTCTGCGACTGCTAAGTGCGTGTGCCGGTATTTTTTGTGTTGCTGTTTCGTGCTCACTGCTCAATCAGTGGTTTGAGCAGGACACTGACCAGAAGATGGTCCGGACGGCTGACCGACCGCTTGCGGCGGGACGAGTGTCGTCTGGCGGGATCCTGCTCGTCGGGCTCGTGCTTGCCTCGACCGGAGTCACCTGGCTGTGGCTGACAACTAATATTTTGACGAGTGTCCTTTCGGCTGCCACGATCGCAGTTTATGTGTGCGTGTACACACCAATGAAACGCGTATCGAGTGTTTGTACGACGGTAGGTGCTATCCCGGGAGCGATACCACCGGTTCTTGGGTGGGTTGCAGCGGGCGGCCAGCTGGATGAGGGGGCCATGGCACTCTTCCTCCTTTTGTTCGCCTGGCAGTTTCCACATTTCCTCGCAATCGCGACGATCCATCACGAAGACTACGAGCGAGCGGGGCTGAAAATGCTTCCTCGCGTCGCGGGCAAGAGCGTTGCAGGTTACCTGAGTGTCGCTTACGCCTGCGTGTTAATCCCGATCAGTTTGATGCTTTGGGAACAGGGGGTCGTCGGTATTCCGTATCTCGTTGTTTCGATAATCGGCGGAGTCTGCTACTTAGCGTTTTCCGTCCGGTTTCTTCTGGAGCAATCCATTGGCAGAGCCCGAACGGTGCTGCTCTGCTCGATCGTGTATTTGCCGGCAGTGCTGCTGACGATGACCTTTGATTATTTTCGGTTGTTGTCGTGATCGCCGAATGACCTTAAGAATCCTCACATTCTAACTCAGTGAACGTGGCCGTTGGCCTTACGGGAATTATTCAAATGTCGCACTCCAGCGGACATCCTGCAAAGCCACCCCTCAAGATGGGGTTGGCGATACCGAATTCAAAACTCTGCATGTGGCTGTTCCTCGGAACAGAAATCATGTTCTTTACTGCGTTCATCGGAACTTATCTGGTTCTACGTTTGGGATCTCCGGATTGGCCCAGCGATGTCGCTGACACTCACATCAACGTACGTCTGGGTGGCCTTAATACGTTTGTGCTGATCTTTTCCAGTTACATGGTCGTCGTCGCCCACGAAGCCATGACACTGAAAGACTTTGGCAAGGCAAAGAAGTCGCTTTGGATCACATTCGTCTGTGGCATTGTTTTCATGGGAGTTAAGGGAGTCGAATACTACGGGAAGATTTCCCATGACATTGTTCCAGGGCACATCGCAGAGACGGAAGACCAGGCCCTGCGAAAGCTCGTCAATGAGTTCCGTGAATCGCGTGACGAAATGGGACGGGCACTGTTTGTCCCTGGCGAAGATGGCGAGGTGCCAGACCTCTCGAAGATCAGTGTCGCCTTGCGAGGAGAACTGAGTGGCGCGACAGACGAATCTCGAAAGGCGGACCTGCAGGCATTTGTCAAACTCGAGGACCGGTTGCAGAATTCTTTTCTGATCGTGGAAACGGATCCGGAAGGCCACCAGATACTTTCTTCAGATCAGGCCCGCATTGAGGCGGCGAGAGTCGCGTTCTCGAAGCTGGAAAAGGCCGCAACTGCGGCGAAGGAATTGCATGCTGCAGCCATAGCGAAGGCTGCTGACGAGAATCGTGAGGCTCCTGCCGATCCAGGAATCGTGGACCCTGTTCCACCGACGACCATTGGACTCTCGGCCGCGGTTCGTCGTGAACTACTCCCGCTCTTTGAGGCATCGCATGAGTCCGTGGATCGCGAGGCCGGACATCATCTGAATCTTCATATTACAGGCCTGCTTGACGAAATGAGATCAGAGGAGAATGCCAGGATTGCGGCATTCTTCTCAGTACACGACCCACATCCGATCAAATATGGAAACGTGTTTGCGTCGACCTATTTTATCATGACAGGATTTCACGCGATTCACGTGATCGTGGGATTGATCCTGTTTGCGATCGTGCTGAAGCAGGGGCCGGCACTCGATGAGAAATGGACTGACTTCGTTGAGAACAGTGGGCTTTACTGGCACTTCGTTGACCTCGTGTGGATCTTCCTGTTCCCGCTGATCTACATCATCAAATTCTGATTAAAAGTTCCGCGCCAAACAGGACAGCTTGAGTCCTGAGGAGAAGAGTTGACATGGCTGACAGCCACGATGACGGTCATCATTCGCACCCACCGTACCTGATTATCTTCTGGGTGCTTTGCATTTTTACCGGGCTCTCCTGGGCTGCGGATGAACTTCAGGAGTTCATTCCTAATATGGGAGTGCTCGCTGTCATTGTGCTCGCAATCGCGAGTGCCAAAGCACTCTGTGTGATGCTGTATTTCATGCATTTGAAGTTTGAGCGGAATTGGAAGTACGTCCTGCTGGCCCCGACCTTTATTCTTGCCTGCGGGTTGCCTCTGGCTCTGCTTCCGGATGTCGGCGTCCATTACTACGACATCGATGTGCCGCAGAATTCGATTGCAGACCGGGTCGCGGAAATGCCGGAAGACGGTGACGCAGAGTCACACGCACCTGGGCACTGACTCGACTGAACGTAACGAGGCGAATGGAGAGCCTGGCTTCGACAGAAGCCGGGCTTTTTTCTTGCCGCGCGTCAGGCCGTTGGAATTACAGAGTCCTCAATCGTTACCAGTCGTTTGTTTCGAACGCGATGTCCTGTCATGAGCGAAATGTCGTGTGTTCTTGTTGATCAGCTTGAGCACTCTTACGGGGACCGGGTTGCGCTTTGTGGTGTCAGTTTCAAAATTCAGCGTGGGTCCATTTTCGGATTTGTCGGTCCAAACGGCGGTGGCAAGACGACTCTTTTTAATGTCCTGTGCACCTTGCTTCCGGTTCAGTCCGGAACGGTCGAGTCGTTGGGCTTTCGACTTGATCGAGAATGTACTGAGTATCGTCGAAACATTGGCGTGACGTTTCAGGCTCCAAGCCTCGATCGAAGATTGACCGTCAGGGAAAACCTGATTCACCAGGGGCACCTCTACGGGTTGCGAGGCAAGTCTCTGGACCGTCAGGCAACGCAGCTTCTGGAAAGATTCGGCGTTGCAGATCGATCGGCGAACATCGTTGAGACTCTGTCGGGTGGACTGAAGCGTCGTGTTGAACTTGCGAAATGTCTTCTGCATCGGCCCCGGCTGTTGTTGCTCGATGAACCGTCGACCGGGCTGGATCCGGGAGCTCGTCGAGAGCTGTGGCAGTGCCTTGAAGAGCTGCGTGCACGGGACTCAGTCACTGTGGTTGTCACGACGCATTTGATGGAGGAGGCCGAGCGGTGCGATGAACTCATCCTGCTGGATCAGGGTTCAATCGCGGCAGAGGGGACTCCCTCCGTACTTCGTGAAGGGATTAGCGGAGAGAGTGTCACAGTTGTCAGCGAACGGCCTGAGGAACTTCGTGCTCAACTTGTCAGCGAACTGGGTCTTGAGTTTTCTCGATCCGGGGAGACGCTGACGATGCGGTCGTCTGACGGGCACAAGGTTCTGCGAGACATCGTGGAGCGATTCAGCGCTGAAATTCGTTCGATTTCTGTCGACAAGCCAACTCTGGAAGACGTCTTCATGGAGAAGACGGGCCGGAGAATGTCGGACGAAGTCACTGTCGATTGAAGTGGAGTATGCGAGATTCTTTCAGAAGGAAAACGACGTGAGTTCTCCGACTTCGAGGCCTGACGATTCTGTGACGGTCGTCGTTCCACGTCCGTGGCTCGGCGTGTGGACATTGTGTCGTCGCGAAATCACTCGCTTCCTGCGGCAGCGATCGCGTTTTATCGGAGCTCTGGCTCAACCTCTGCTGTTCTGGGTGCTGTTTGGAGCAGGTCTGCATGGGTCCTTTCAGGCCCCCGAATGGGCTCCGTCAGGCATGAGTTATCAGGAGTACTTTTTTCCGGGAATTGCGATTCTCATTCTGATGTTCACGGCGATTTTCTCGTCGATTTCGGTTATCGAGGACCGTCATGAAGGCTTCCTTCAAGGAGTTCTTGTGTCGCCCGTGTCGAAGTCGGCACTCGTGATGGGAAAGCTCGCGGGCGGGACAGCTCTTGCGGTCGGTCAGGCGATTCTGTTTCTGGGAGTCGGGTTCGGGTTATCCAGATTCGGACTCGCGCCCGGAATGAACCTCGATATCAGTTTTCTGAACGGGATTGGCCTGTTTCTGTTTCTTTGCCTTGTGGCGTTCAGCTTGTCGGCGATGGGATTTGTGATTGCCTGGCGACTTGATTCCGTGCAGGGATTTCACGCGATCATGAGCGTCGTGCTGATGCCGATGTGGCTGGTTTCCGGTGCGTTTTTTCCTGGCGGAGGATCGACTGTTCTGGACTGGGTCATTCGCCTGAACCCTTTGACTTATGGCGTGGCGGGAGTCCGCCGGCTGCTTTATTCGGACTCGTTTGGCATGATGGACGGCGAAGTGGCCGGACTTCCTGGCATGTCCGTATGCGTTGGCGTTTCCGTTCTGTTTGGTGCGGTTTGTTTTGCGGGAGCTGTTCACCAGGCACGGCAGGTTTCTCGGGCCAAAGGTTCGAGCAGTCGCCAGTCGACGCCAGATTCTAAATCTGCGGAGCGATCAAGATGAGCGATGAAGGGCAAAAACCCGGTAGCAGCGGCGTTCTGTTCGCCGTCGGATCGGCCTTATGGATAGCGGTCATCGCAGCCCTGTATTTCACATGGTCCAGCGAGTCGAACCCTGGCGCTGGTCAGTCGGTTGGCGAGCCGATTCCCGTTGAAGAGCTGACGTCGACCGACCCCGATTCTGAACCGGGAGACGAGAACGACACGGGCAAACCCTCAACGATGGAGATCGAGCTGACGTGGCCGGAGTCCGGGGTTGCGGAATTCGCTTTTACGGACCAGACCGGGCAAACGATCTCGAATAATGATCTGCGGGGCCAGCCCTGGGTGGCTTCATTTGTGTTTACCAAGTGTGCCGGACCGTGTCCGCGAGTGACGGAGTCGGTTCAGGATCTCTTCAAGAGATACCGTGAGAACGACGTTCATTTTGTAACATTCACGGTCGACCCGGCTCGCGACACGCCCAGGGTGCTCGCCGACTACGCGTCGTTTTACGAGGCCGACCCTGAAAAGTGGTTTTTCCTGACGGGAGAGCGGGACAAACTTTACCGGCTGATTAATGTCAGTTTTCTGATGCCGGTTCTTGAAGCTGAAAATCCGAAACCCGGTGCCGAAATCATCCATACAACAAATATCTGCCTCGTTGATCCAACAGGGCGTGTGGTTGGGAAATACAATTCCTTAGACGCCGTGGCGATGGTCAAACTCCGGCGGGATCTCGATCAGATGCTGAAATCACTGCCTTTGCGGGAAGAGCCCTCTACAAAAGCGGGTGGCTCATGATGGCGGTCCTGCTTGCGGCTGAGCTGCCCGACTGGGCGGCGCGGTTACCGTCGATCAACGCGTCCTTGAACGCGCTGGCCACTGTGCTGCTCGTTGTCGGTTTCGTTCTTGTGAAGCGGGATCGCAAGACAGCTCACAGAAACGTGATGCTCGCTGCGTTCGGCACGTCGGTTGTTTTTCTGGGCTGCTACCTCGTGTACCACTTCGCGCTGCACCACTTCACGGGAACGCACGGCAAGTCGTTTCCTGGCACGGGTGCGGCCCGGGGAGTTTATTTCGCGATCCTGATTTCTCACGTGATTCTCGCCGCCATCGTCCCGATCCTGGCAATTGTCACGATCATTCGAGGACTTCAGGCAGACTGGGAGCGACATCGCCGGATTGCGAAGATCACTTTTCCGATCTGGCTTTATGTGTCGATCACAGGTGTCGTGATTTATCTGATGCTTTACCATTGGCCTGTCGTCCAGGCTCCTTCCTGAGAAGTGCGTCCATGAAGAGCAAACTATTCCGAATCATCGCGACCTCAGCGATGGCAGCGTTCCTCGTCGCAGGCAGTCTTGCCGAGACTGCTGACGCATGCCCCATGTGCAAAGCGGCGGTCGACGGAGACAACGCCCAGGCGAAAGCCTACATGTACAGCATCCTGTTCATGCTGGCCGTCCCGGGAATGATCGTGGGCGGCCTGACAGCAGGCCTGATCCGCCTCGGCCGGAGGGAAGCGATAGCGACAAAGGAGTTCGAACTTGCGGAAGAGTTCGCCTCAGAACAGTCGCGAGGACAACTGACGTCGCAAGCGAAAGAGCTGGTCGAGGTCTGAGCCATCGAGCCAGCCAGAGAATCAAACCCCGTTGAGTCGTCGCTCGGCGGGGTTTTTCGTTCCCGGCGAGGACTTGCCAGGGTGGCTTCAATCTGCTGCTCTTTGACGTGACAGCTGGTGATTGCCAGCCAGGATTCAAGTCGGACACAACCGGAGAGAACTGATGCTGAAGGGAAACGCACTTGTCGGGCAGTCAGGCGGACCGACGTCGGTCATCAATTCTTCGCTGGCCGGAGTGATCGACGCTGCTCGAAAATCCAAGCGGATTGATCGGCTGTTCGGGATGCGGTTTGCCATAGAAGGCGTCCTTGGCGGGCACCTCCTGGATCTCAGCCGCTATGATCGGGCGACGCTGAAAAAGCTCCAGCAGACGCCTGGCAGCGGACTTGGATCAAGCCGGCTGAAGCTGCGGGACGAGCATTTCCCGGCCGTGTTGAAGACGTTGAAGAAGTTCAACATACGCTACTTCATCATGATCGGCGGAAACGACACGATGGACACGATTCATCGCGTCGTCGAGTACGCTCGGGACACCGGCTACGAAATGATCGGTGTTGGCGTCTCCAAAACGGTCGATAATGATCTGTTCGGGACCGACCACACTCCCGGATATCCCAGCGCCGCACGGTACGTTGCAATGAGCGTGCAGCAGGGCGGCCTCCTGTCGCGAGACATGCAGCGAGTCGATCAGTACGTCATTTTTCAGACGGTCGGTCGGAGTGCCGGCTGGCTTCCCGCGGCAGCAGCATGCGCAAAGAAGAATGCCGCCGACCCGCCTCACGTCATTCTGATGCCGGAAGTCCCGTTCGATCGCTCGGCGTTCCTGGGTGCCGTTGAGAAGGCGCATCGCCGATTCGGCTTCGCATCGATCGTCTGCGGCGAGGGCATCACGAATGCCGACGGCAGTCCGGTCAGCGCTTCCGGGACGAAGGACAAATTCGGGAACGTGGAATTTGGAGCGATGGGCGGAACGAGTGCGGCGATGATGCTTCACAAAATGATCGGCGATGAATTCGGATGGCGCGGTGAGTTTCAGGTGACCGAGTCGCTTCAAATGTGCGCCGCCGATCGCGCGGTCAAGCTCGACATTGATGAGGCGTTTGGATGCGGCCGAGAGGCTGTTCGACTGGCTGAAGCCGGAACCAGTGGAGTCATGGTGACGATCGAGCGAACGTCGAAACCCGGTGAGTCCTACGCGAGCGGATTTGGCACGATTGAACTAAGCAAAGTGGCCAACGAGGAGCGGCCGATGCCTGGAAAGTTTATCACGAAAGATGGCCTGTTCGTGACGAAGGCATTTCTGGAATACGCGAACCCGCTGGTCGGCGAGCTGCCGGAATACTTCAGCCTCGACACTCATAAGGCGAAGCCGTAACAGCGACCTGCGGATGTCTTACGTTTTCGAAGTCGCCAGAACTGACTCCGCGTACTGCAGCCGGCCGGTTTTTCATTCGTAGTATCGTCTGCGGGAGGAGCACGGCTACACGGGCGGCGTGACGATTGTGAAAGAGGCGGTCCGTGAATGGAAAGAGGCCTTCGGTTCCGTAGAGCGGTTTCGCTTGTCTTACCGCCACAACCGGACACCAGTTCGCACCGAATTGAATTCTATGATCCGAAGTATCGACAAACGGACACCGCAGGAAAACAGGACTTGTTCGCCTCCCTTTGGTTGCGTCGGGTCAGAACAGCTTCAACTGCACTGGGTCCGGGTCGGGACGCTGGAACTGGCTGCAATCAAGTGGCGGCAACTTTTGATCGAGTCCGTACTTTCGAACGAAAACCTGGAACATGTTCTTGATCTGCTCAGCAAATTCACCACTTCCGCGCATTCGTTCGCCGAATTTTGAACTACTCAGATTTCCGTCACGGGTGTTACGGATTCGCCCTTCAACCCTGGCCCGTTTGTCTGGCTGAGTCCGTTCGAGCCACTCCATGAAGACTGGTTCCACGGTCAGCGGCAGACGGAGCATGATATAGCTCGCCCTCTCAGCACCGGCGGCTTTCGCCTCAGCCAGAATGGCTGGCATCTCTGAATCGTTCAGCCCGGGGATGATTGGAGCCACCATCACTCCCGCCGGGACGTTCGCCTCCGCCAGCATCTTGACGGCACGCAACCTGGCGGCAGGAATGCTGGTGCGGGGTTCCATGACTCTCGCCAGTTCCGGGTCGAGCGTGGTGACGGACAGGAACACGTGGACAAGGTTGAGTTCTGCAAGTGGCTTGAGCAGATCGAGGTCACGAATCACGAGAGCATTCTTCGTGACAATGCTGACTGGCTGCCTGCACTCCAGAGCGATTTCGAGACACTGCCGCGTCAAACGAAATTCACGCTCAGCAGGCTGATAGCAATCTGTGACCCCGGAAAATGCGATCCTCTCCGGCTGCCAGGATTTTCGACTCAGAAACTCTCGAAACAGTTTCGGTGCGTCCCGTTTGACAACGATCCTGGTCTCGAAGTCGAGACCGGCGTTGTAGCCGAGATATTCATGTGTGTTTCTGGCGTAACAATAGGAGCAACCATGGGCACAGCCACGGTATGGATTGAGGCTGTAGCGGAACGGAATATCGGGGGAGTTGTTCTCGGACACGACCGATTTCGAGTTGTCGAAGATGTATTCGATTCGGCGGGTTTCCAGTTGTCGAAGGTACTCGTCGCCCCACTCGACATGTTCAAGGTCGATCTCGCGGTGGACCGCTTCAAACCGGTTTGGCGGGTTCAGTTGTGATCCGTGTCTCATTGACGGAGTCCTCATTCGATTCAGCATCCTGACCTGAACTGTATCATCAACCGCTCGGCTACGGGCAGCTTGCACCACCCCATCACGTCCCGCGTCGAGCGGAAATGATGATCACCGTCGGTCCAGAACTCAGTCTCAGTCCGACTCAACAGAACGATGGCCCGGCCATTGTCCGCATTCTCAACGACCCTGATGTCGCTGCCGGGCTGACAGACTTACCAGGCTCGTTCACGGAAGCCGACTGGCCAGGGAAACCGAATTTTGCTCAGCAGTCAGAAGCTCACGCAGGCCGCCCCACTCATTTCGCCATCCGACCTGGGAAAAGTATCACGCCCCGTAGCCCCTTGTTCGATGGTGCCACGCTTTAACCGGGCTTCCGCGCGACCTTGTTTTCAAGGCTTTTCAATTCGACCTGACCTGGCTCACGCTGGCGCCATGCTTCGCTTTCGCTGAATCGTGGGCTTTTCTGCGGGTCAATTATGTCGGGGTTCTGACCCTGAGTGCGGGACCACCTCAGGCCTTCTTTCCCTTCCTGGGGTACGGTCTCAGACCGAGAAGCATCTCAGCTCTCTCGGTGAGCGGTCTGGCAGCGAGTTCTCGATCGGTGTGCTCGGCGAGATTGCTGGCGACGAGATCGTAGACGGCCTGCCGGTCTTGACTGGTGTCGACTTCAACACACTTCTGTTTGCTTTTGAAAAGCTCAACCGTGGGCAGCGTCTCTGCTTTAAAAGTGTCGAATCTCAGCTTCATGCTCTCAGCATTATCGTCACTTCTGCCGGTGTATTTAGCTCGCCCGAGGATCCGCTTTTCAAGAACATCGTAAGGGCACTCAAAGTACAACATCCTGGGGAGTTCAGCTTCCTGGCCGAAGATTTCGTACCATCCTTCCAGATTCGACAGCGAGCGGGGAAATCCATCCAGAAGGAAGTTGTTCTTCCCTGTCATTCTGGTAATCGTCTCCATCGCGTTCTTGAGTAGAGTCACAAGGATTCTGTTGGGAACCAGCTTTCCAGCAGTCATGAACTCATCGATGGTCGCGGCAGTCGGACCTCCCGCTTCAAGCTCGGTGCGGAGAAGGTCACCAGTCGATAAGTGAGTCCAGCCGAGTTGAGATTCTGCGAGCTCACACATGGTCCCTTTTCCGGCACCCGGGCCTCCCAGAACGAAGACGACGTTGGGCTTTGGGCAGGGCAGTCTCGGGTCAAAGTGGTGGACCACGACCTTTGGGGCGGGAGGCACTCCCTTTTTGTAGACATGCCATTCTCGATCACTCGGCGGCATCTCATCTTCGCATGTGGCATCGTATGCGAGATGACCATCGAGACGGCAGATCCTCCAGGACTTGTAGCTGTTGGAGTAAGAGAGAGCAGGGCGTCTTGCGCACTTACCGTCGGCCCGGTCCCACGCCATCCTGCCGTTCCAGTAGCCCTGACTTGAGACCGTTCCCGATTCCGATTCGGCAGAAGGTGCCGTTGAAGGGACGAAGAGACCATCCACTTCGGGAAGGCCAGAACCAGACACTTCAACAAAGAAGGTATTCGGTGTGAGCTCGTTCGTTTCGATCATATTATCGGTTACTCATGAGTGACGAATGTGAAGTCAGCGTCGCGTTTTGCATTCTGTTGCGTTATTCATTCTCCGTCCTTGATCCGGTTGACAACCGCCCTTGTCACGAGCAAAACGTCCCGCAGATCATCGGCACTGAGTTTGTCGTCGTTCATCCACATCCTGTCGCTACGCGCGTGTTCTGCGACCTGCGGAGGCGAAGCACACTGACCTGATTCTTACGGCAACGAACGATCGTGTAACGCTCTCCTCCGAGGTCCATCTCGAAGAACCTTACCTTGTCAGCGAAACGAATGATGCCCCCGATGCCTTCCCATTCATCGATCCCGTCTTCGAACCTTCCCTGGCGACTCATCGCGAACAGGTGGCAGCTGATTCCGACCCAGAGAGTCGAAACTGCTGTCGCAGGAAGCTAACGTAAGCAGCCCCCACATCAACATGAAAAGACATTATGAGCCGAATTGAGAATCTGCAGCGAGTCCTCGATCTGGGAATCGTCTCGATCATCCGCGCCGAATCGGGCGAGCAGCTTGTCGACGTCGCACAGGCGCTTTACGAAGGCGGAATCGACGTCATCGAGGTGACGTTTACTGTGCCTGGCGTTCTGCAGATTATCTCAGACGTCAAGAAATCCCTGGGTGACAAGATCGTTCTCGGAGCCGGAACGGTGCTCGACACAGAGAGCGCACGAGCGGCGATCCTGGCCGGTGCAGAATTCGTCGTGACGCCGACGGTCAACACCGACGTCATCCAGCTTTGCAACCGCTATGACAAGATGATCATGCCGGGCGGATTCACTCCGACGGAGATCCTCACCGCCTGGGAAGCCGGAGCCGACATCGTCAAGGTGTTCCCGGCCGACGTTGGCGGACCGAATTATCTGAAGGCGATTCACGGCCCGCTGCCACAGATTCGGCTGCTCCCCACCGGTGGAGTCGACCTGGAAACTCTGCCGGCCTTCGTCAAAGCGGGAGCCTGTGCGGTCGGTCTCGGCTCAGCTCTGGTCGAGAAACAGGCGGTCGCCGCCGGCGACCTGAACCGAATCCGCAGCCTCGCCGAGCAATACGTCGCGAAAATGAAAGAGGCACGCGGGCAGTAGCCGTGCAGTTTGAGTTCGGTCCTGCTCGAACTCTGGATGTCCGTATTGACCGCTCGACCGGTTTGCTCGTGTAATTCCCGCAGAATCTGTGCGGACCCCGCCGATGCGGGGAGCGACTGCGCCTCAACCCTTCGTCTGAAAAGGAATTCAGACCGATGAGCGATCACTCCACGCCGGCTTCAGGAACGCTTGCCTGGCACGATCTGACCGTCGACGACGCGGACGGACTGCGGGACTTTTACGCCGCCGTCGTCGGCTGGGAACCCTCGCCGGTCCAGGTCGGCGATTACTCAGATTTTGGAATGGCCGCATCAGACGGGACGGGCGTTGCCGGCATCTGCCACGCGCAACGCGAAAACAAGGGCATTCCGCCGCAATGGTTGATCTATATCGTCGTCGAGAATCTGGATGCGAGTCTGGCCGAATGTTCCCGGCGAGGCGGCAGTCTGCTCCACGGGCCGCGTGACATGCACGGGTCTCAGTTCGCTGTCATTCGAGATCCCGCCGGAGCCGTCGCCGGTCTTTATGAGACGGCACCGGCTGCCCGGTAGCGTTCCTGCCACCTCAAGACACCCTGACTGCGAAATCACTCTCACTGCGAAACCACTTTGAACACGTTTGACCGCTACATCCTGCGTCGGTTCTGGCACGTCTTCGCGATCGGCTTTGTCGCGACGTTCGGCCTGTTCGTCGTGTTTGACGCGTTCACGAATGCCGACGAGTTTCAATCCGGCTCGTCCGGCACGGCTCAGATGATCGGCAAAATGAGTCTCTACTATTTCTTCCAGGCGTTCCCGTTTTTTGATCTGATCGGTCCGATCCTCGTCGTGCTCTCGACGATGGCAGTCTTCGCGCTGCTGCAGCGGCAAAGCGAAATCTATCCCATCCTCTCGGCAGGAGTTCCCACCTGGCGGCTGGCCGTGCCGATTGTCGTAGGCGCTCTGGCCATCGTGCTCGGGCTGACGATCAATCAGGAAGTTGTCATCCCGCGCGTCGCCGACCAGTTGCACGCTCCGCGCGGAAGCGATTCCGCAACGACGCACGTTGTTCAAACCGCGCGCGACCATTCCAGAAACATCGAGATCACCGGCCGATCTTTAAACCTGACTGAGCGGCGCATCGACCACGCCGAGTTCCTGCTGCCGGTTCCAGACGTCGTTCTCGAGCCGACGACGATCCGCGCGAAGAAAGCTGTGCAGTACGCCTCGGACGGAACCCGCCCGGCCGGCTGGCTGCTGACAGGAGTCTCGCAGAACTTTCGCGAGCTCAAACTGACTGACGAAGGCCGCTCCGTTGCCTACCCGTTTCCGACCGCAGACGACCTCTACATCGTGTCCGACGTGACGATCGACCAGCTTTACAACCGCTCGACAAGTTTCAAATACCTCTCGACGGTCGAGCTCGTTCAGCGCATCCGCAACCCCGCGTTCGGAATTGTTTCGATCCGGAATCAGACGCTGCATCTGCACGAACGGCTGACGCGGCCACTGCTGATTCTGTTTTCCGTGCTGATCGCGATCCCGATGACGATGCGCCGCGAGAGTCGCAGCCTGCTGGGCAACATGGCGACCTGCACGGCAATCCTGGGATTCCTGTTTCTGGCGACGCAGGTCTGCATGCACCTGGGCCGGCTCAACATCGTCGACCTGGACATGGCCGCCTGGGCGCCTGTGGTTCTCTGCGGAGCAACGACCAGCTGGCTGGCAAGTTCCGTTCAGACCTGAGTCAGACGATCAATCGTCAGCCGTCTCGCCATGAATCGTCACGACGAGCTGCCGCGATCCCGCGCGGTTGCGGTGCTCACACAGGTAAAGTCCCTGCCAGGTTCCCAGGCAAAGTTGCCCGTCGCGAATCGGCACGCTGATCGACGTCCCAATCATCGCGTGCTTGACGTGAGCCGGCATGTCGTCCGGGCCCTCCATCGTATGCCGATACGGAAAATCCTCACGGGCGATTTCGTTGAACGCCAGTTCGAGGTCTCGCGGCACGTCGGGGTCAGCGTTTTCGTTGATCGAAATTGAGGCCGAGGTGTGCAGAATAAAAACGTGCATGAGGCCGACGGAAACCTCGCGCAGTTCGGGGACCTGGGAGAGGACCTCATCCGTCACCAGATGAAACCCCCGCCGCATCGCCGGAAGCTGGACCTCTTTCTGAAACCACATTGGCTGTTCCTGAAGTTACCAACGAATTTGAAGTTGCCAGCGAATGACGCGGATCAGACGAATTTCTGCGCTCGGGAAGAGAGTTCGATCGACCTCAATTCACGACCGAATTCATTCGTATGATTCGTCCAATTCGTTGGCCGCACTTTCCTACTTCAGCGACTGCAGATAGGCGATCAGATCGGCAAGCTGTTCGGGTGTCAGGTTCGCGGCGACTCCCTTCGGCATCATTGACTCCTCTTTCTTCTGTCGCAGTTCGATGTCCGCCTTCTTCAACTTGAGCGAGACACCGGTGGTCTGGCGGACCGTCACTTCGTCGGCGCTCTCTCCGCTGACGAAGCCGGTGTAGACCTTCCCGTCCTCCATCAGGAACAGGTACGTGTCAAATCCCTGGGCGATCTTCGCGTCGGGTTTGAGAATGGACTCGACAAGTTCTGCCAGTTTGTACCGCTTGCCGATGTCGACCAGGTGAGGACCTTTGGGAGTCTGACCGTTGGCGGTCGTGTGGCAGGCGATGCAGGCCTGACTTTTGAAGAGCGGCTCGCCGCGTTTCGCGTCGCCTTCCGCGTTGAGGACGCGGTACTCGGCGATCTCCGGCTTGAGGTTGGCGATCAGATTCGGGTTGTCCGGATCGACTTTGGCAATCGCGATCGGCATGTCTGGTTCGGTGTTTGTGGCAACGGCCGTTTTGGGAAGCCCCTCGATCTCGACCTTGTGCCGGGCAAGCTGAACGGCCGCCTGCTCCAGTGTTTTCTGATCTGAGTTCTTCAGGAACGTCGTCAACGCGGCGGCGATTCGCGTGGACTCGTCCCACGTTTTGCGGTCGTAGTACGGGCCGTCGCGGTCTGGTCGCGTTCCCCACCAGCCACCTTTGTAGTCGCCTTCGCGGAAGTAAAGTCGGATGAGTGTCGTGAGGATCTCCTGGCGAGTTTCGAAGCTCCGAACGCTGCTGAGTTTTGTGATCAGCCCTGAAACGGCTTCTTTATTGTGCATGGACTTGAGAGCCCACAGAGCCCCCGCAGCGTGCGGGCCTTCCAGTGCCTTCAAGCAGGCATCCACCGAGTTGCAGTTCTGCAGCGCCCGCACAGCCAGGTGCGGGATGACTCGACCGGGATCGGGCTGTTTGTAAAGCGGCTCGGCCGTCGGCTGCGGCAGATTGCTCGCTCGCTGCGTGAGCGGCAGGATGGCCTCGCCCGCTTCGGCTCGACCAAGTCGCCCGAGCGAGATCAGTGCCTGGGCGCGGACCCGCGGGTTTTCGACTTTGAGCGCCGCGAGGAATGGCTCGAGCGGAAGTTTGTCGAGGCCGGCTTTGCGATCGGTGAGCGCCCGCAAAGCGAACTCGCGGATCGAGTCGCTGGCCAGCAGTGTGAGCAGCGGCTCGTTTGATTCCGGGCCGAGCAACTGCTTCAGCGTGTAAAGCGCGGCGACTCGACCGTAAAGCGGAGCACTTTCCGATCCCGCAAACGAGGTCAGGACATTGATGCGGTCCTGGCTGGGACCTCGCCGCAGAATCTCAAGCTGACCGTGCTGACGGTAGACCGCGCTCGGCGACATCAGGCAGTCGAACAGGAGGGTCTCGCTGGCGTCGTTCAGATTCGGAAACGGCTTCGGAGTGAAATCGATCGGCGTGATCTGAGCAACAAAGCCGACGTTCGGGCCGTCGTAGGCGAACTTGCCGTTCTTCCAGCTGGAAACGTACATCCGGCCGCTGCCGTCTACGTCGATGTCGGTCGGCCGCGGAATCTTGATGAAGACTTCCTGGTGAGCGTCAAAGGTCGCTCCGTTGACCGGCAGGTTGTGTCGGTAAACATTGCTCGTGCCCCAGTCGCAGGTGTAGACCGCATTGGCAAACGGTTCCGGCCATCGCAGGTCGTGCAGGAACATGGCTCCGCAGCCCGAGCCCCCGCCGTAATCGGCCAGCGGCGGCATGCTCTCTTCCGTGAAGTTCAGGAAAAGCGACGGGTAACCGTACTCGCCCGACTGAAGAATATGGCTGAGCCGGATGTCCCAGCCGCCGCCGTCGTTTGTGTTGTCCCTGGTGAAGATGTTCATGTAAGGGTCGATGCAGACGTCGAGGATGTTTCGCTGACCCCAGTTGTGACTCTCCATCTCCGTTCCGTCCGGTCGAACGCGAACGATGCCTCCGCCTCGCCGGGCGAGCGTCGTACCGTCGGCTCCCTTTGCCTCGGTGAAACCGAAATCGCCAACGGCGATGTAAAGCCAGCCGTCGATGCCCATGCGGATGCCGTTGGTCGTGTGGTCGGCTCCGCGATTGTTGAGCTCGTCAGTCGTGATTCCTGTGATGAGTGTGTCGTGCCGGTCGGCCGTGCCGTCTCGATCATCGTCGTGGTAGACGCTGAGGAACGGCGGGTGCAGCACCCACAGTGAGCCGTTGTCGTAGAAGAGGCCGCGCGGGTGATCCATCTTTGCGAACGTGTTGATCCTGTCGGCCTGGCCGTCGCCGTCCGTATCGATGCAGCGGATGACCCTGCCTCGACCGGGTTCCTTGCCGAGCGACCCCTGCTCGTCGACTCCGACAAAGAGTTCTCCCGTTGCCGCCGCCGCCAGACAGACCGGGTAGTTCACGTCCGGCGGAGTTCCAAACAGCGTCACGTTGAACCCGTCCGGAGCCTGGACATCCGCGATGCCCGCGGCCGGTCCTTCAGCGATCGGCGTGAGATTCTTCGGGAGTTCCGGCGGCTCTTTCGAGGCATACGCTTCGAGTTCCCACATCGAGCCCCACATTCCTTTGTCGGCTCCCAGGAACGTCACCTTCAAGTAACGGGTTTTCGGAGCCTCAACGGCGTGAGTCCGCACGGCGCCGTTTTCCTTGTTCTTCGACTGGTCGACAATCTGCGTCCACTTCTCGTTGTCGGCCGAGGCCTCGACGAGGTAGCGGTACGAAATGCCGTCGTACTTCTCCCAGTGCAGCCGGATCGACTGAAGGTCCTGGGGTTCGGCCAGGTCGACCGTCACCCACTCGTTGACCTGTGCCCCATTCGCGCACCACCGCGTGCCCAGGTTGCCATCGGTCAGGTGTTTTCGATCGTTGTCTTTTTGAACCGACTTTGAAGTGACCGTTTTCCCGATCGCCAGGTTCCCGTCGGTGCAGCACTTGCCCGAGGGAGTCGGCTGTGATCCGCCTCCACCTTTGGGCGAGACGTCGATTGAAACCAGGTTGCGGATTTCCTCGTCGACTTTCTCTGTGCTCGGCGTGAATTCCTTTTCTGCGTCCTTGTCGCAGGCCCACAGGAGACCTCGCGTCAGCATGTCCAGGTACTTCGGCTCGGACATTGTCTCGTTGTAGTGACCGATCGTTGTCGCGAAGACTTTGCCCTTGCCGTACTGGTTGGTCCAGACGCAGATTTGAGGTTTGTCGTCGCCCTGCCGATTCGCCTGACCAAGCGCCGTTGCGGTATCGAACAGCTTGATCGAGTGGTACAGCTCGCCCTTCGGAGCGACGAACGTCTTGCCGAAGCCCTTCATGATCGGGTGATCGACCTTCAGATTCTCGACCGTGTACGAGTAATGCGGGCCGTGGCCTGGCGACTGCATCCCGACGAACTCAAACCACTGGTCGTCGCCGGTCCGGTAACAGTGCATGGCACAGTGAATCAGAATCGCCGGCAGCCCCTCGCGATGCGGCCTCACGATGTTCTCGACGAAAGTCTTGTCGTTGACGCCGGCAAAGCACTCGTTATGAACGACAATGTCGAAGCCTTCGTACCACTTCGGGTCGTCATAAAGCGGAATCTTCGTATCCGTCGTCGATCCGCCCTGATGAGCCACCGTCCAGACGACGTTGGCTCGTGCCGAAATGCCTCGCGAGAGAATCAGCTTCTGCCGCTCGTAGTCATGACAGCAGCCGCCTGTGACCAGCAGAGCCTTGATCGGCTTCCCGTCTTTGGCCTTCTTGTCCAGAACTTTCGCGTCCGGCGTGTCTTGGGCGGAAACGGGAAAGGCCAGTCCGGCCAGCAGGCAGAGAGTCAGCACAGAACGAACCATGAGCGGAAAACTTTCTCTAAAGAACATCGGCAGGCGTTGGCCGGAAGCGGTTTCAAATCGGTCCGCCGATTATGGCGGCACGGCGACGCGGTATCCAATGAGCCGCCTGAGACCGCAGGTCAGGCTCCGCCTGACGAAGTTCCAGAAGCGAAGTTGCCCGCAGACTCCCGCACATGACGCGACCGATTTCGTCAGGCGGAGCCTGATCTGCGCGGGGAAAACCCGCTCGTTGACGGGCTATCTCCCCGGACTTAAAGTGGTTTCTTCCAAAGAATTCCCCGTCTTTTGCGGTTTCGCCGCGATTCGGCTTTCGCCACTCGAACGACAAATCACGATGCTTGCCAAGCGAATTATTCCCTGCCTCGATGTCCATGCCGGACGTGTCGTCAAAGGCGTCAACTTTCTGAATCTGCAGGACGCTGGCGATCCCGTGCAGATTGCGTCGCGGTACGAAGCCGAGGGAGCCGACGAACTGGTTTTCCTCGACATCACCGCCAGCCACGAGGAGCGCGACATCATCCTGGATGTCGTGAGGCGGACGTCGGAAGTCTGCTTCATGCCGCTGACCGTGGGTGGCGGGATCCGGACGCTCGACGATATCCGGACGCTGATCAGTTCGGGCTGCGACAAGGTTTCGATCAACTCGGCAGCCGTGAAGGACCCGGACTTTGTGCGTGAGGCGGCACTGAGATTCGGCAGCCAGTGCATTGTTGTGAATCTCGACCCGAAGCGGATCAAACGGGACGACGGCTCTGAGTTCTGGGACGTCCACATCAACGGCGGCCGGATTCCAACCGGCCTGGAGTGCGTCGAGTGGGCCAGGAAGGTCGAGGCACTCGGGGCCGGAGAGCTCGTTCTAACCTGCATGGACGCGGACGGGACCAAAGACGGATACGATATCGAGATCACGCGGGCCGTGTCCGAGGCCGTCGATATCCCGGTTGTCGCCAGCGGTGGAGCGGGCTCGCCAGAGCATCTCCGAGAAGCGGTCGTCGAGGGCAAAGCGAGCGCGGCTCTGGCGGCGAGCATTTTTCATTACGGCGAATACACGATCGAAGAAACGAAGCGATACATGGCCGAGCACGGCGTGACCGTCCGGCTTTGAACGATTCCAGTAAGGACTCATCCCATGAAGATTCACGAGTGGACCACGTCAACGTTTGATTCCAGCAAAGAACTCGAGATCGATAAGATCTATCGGGCGGCGATTGACCACAACTGCTCCGACATCCACCTGCAGGTGGGACGTCCACCGATCTTTCGCATGCGTGGCGAGTTGACACCTCTGAAAATGGCACCGATCACCGAAGAAGGGATGGTCAGGCTGACGTTTCCGATGATGGATCAGCGAAACGTTGACATCTTCCATGCGGAAGGCGGCGCCGACTTTGCGAAAGTGGTTGAGCACAAAGGAGAGCCGTGGCGATTCCGTGTGAATCTCTTCACGCAGCTCGGCAAGGTCGGCATGGTCGCGCGAAAAATTGAGCGGAACATCCCGCCGTTCGGGAAGCTGCAACTGCCGCCGATCATGGAAGAGCTCTGCAAGTACGACCAGGGCATGGTGCTGCTCGCCGGAGTCACTGGCTCGGGCAAGTCGACGACGATTGCGTCGATGCTCGACTGGATCAATCACAACATGAACAAGCACATTCTCACCATCGAGGATCCGATTGAATTTATTTACACGCCGGACCAGTGCCTTATCAATCAGCGCGAACTGGGTCAGGACGTTGTCGACTTTCACGTCGCCATGAAACATGCGGTGCGTGAAGACCCCGACATCATGCTGGTCGGCGAAATGCGTGACAAAGACACGTTCGAAACGGCGATCCACGCGGCGGAAACCGGCCACCTGGTGTTCGGAACGATTCACGCATCGAGTGCTCCCGGCACGATCCCGCGTATCATCGACCTGTTCCCGGCCGACCATCACGCGGCAATCCGGGCGGCCATCGCGATGAACATGAACGCGATCGTCGGACAGAAACTGCTCAAGACAATTACCGACGTCGCGCCTCGCGTGCCGATTATCGAGATCCTGAAATTCAACACGATGGTCCAGAAGCTGGTCAGAGAGGGCCAGGACAACAAGCTGCACGCGGCAATTCGAATCGGTGCGGAAGATGGGATGCAGCTGTTTAACGACAGCCTCTACTTCTTCCTTCAGAAGGAGTACATCAGTCGCGCAGCCGCGTTTGAGGTTTCGCCCAACGTCGAAGAACTGAAAATGCGTCTGAAGGGAATCGAGGTCAAGGCGGCGGCGATCCTGTAGGGTCGATTTCGAGCCGCTCTGATCCGGACCGGTCAATGCACGTTGGAGCGAAGCTGTCGCTGGCAGCTTCGCTTTTTCATTCTGCCACCGTACTGACCAATGAGGAATTCATGAGCTTTATTCCACGACTCATGGGGATCATGCCGTTTGGAATCGGCCTCACCGTCCTCTTTTTTATCTGGTTCGGGGATGCGGGACCGCTGGGTGGCGCTCCGCTCTTTTTCAAAGTCTTCGCGTCGTTCATCGCGATGGGCTTTGTGCTGACCGGGCTGACATTCTTCGGCGGGCCGAGCCTGTTGAAAGGCCAGCATCAAAAGATGCTGGACCGGGTCCGCGAGCTTTCCAAAGCGGCCGGGCATGACCTCGCCGATTCCGGCTCGCCACCCGCAGAAAAATCAAAAGTCAATTACAGTTGCCCGAACTGCGGTTCCGACCTCGGCGAGCAGGCCGACGTCTCGCCGAGCGGCGATGCGAAGTGCGAGTACTGCAAGCGCTGGTTCAACATCCACCGTGAGGGATAGCAACGCAAATCGGAGCCCGGCTTATCCTCAACGGCACGGCCGTGACAGAGCCCGCGGGCGAGGAAGCAGGAAGGCGTGTTTGGCATGGATGCCAAACCTCTGCAGCCATGCTGTGTTGGGCGACCGGCGCTACTGAGATGCGAACTGGCCCAATACATGACAGGCGTCCTGCAGGGCGAGGAGGCCACGATCCTTGTCTCCGGCGGTGTAGTGCTGAAGTGATGCAGCAACCCTTTGGCGGCACGACAACAGGTGAGACGTTTCGCCGAGTGAAGACTCAACAGAACCAAGGTGTTCGTTGATTTCCGCGAACGCGAGGTCAAGTGACATTTAATCTACTGGGGGCAGAAACTCACGTAGCGGAAATTTGTCGGGAGCGTACGCCATTGTGTACGCGACGATTTCTCGGAGGGGCGTAAGTGAACTGTGCAGTGACAACGTGGGGTTCCGGTAGTTGTGGGGTTCCGGTAGTTCGCCCAACAGAAGGTTTTTACGACACCGCCCTGGACGAAGCGAAGATTTCTGAACTACCGGAACTTGTACCAAGGCCAGCCCGCGTGGCCAAACGGGGAAGGTGTGCCGAAGGCTCTTGCGTAAAAACCATGTCAGGTGCCACTTGCCCCGTCTTGCCGGTCGGTTTCACGCTGCTGTTCGTCGTAGAGTTCAGACTGAGATTGGTACTTGGATTTGCCGAACATTTTGTGGCAGCTAACAGGGTTTCATGCGACAGAAGTGTCGCCAGGTACGGACGGAACTGACCCGCAGCTTCCGGCGTTCCGGGGTTCGTATCAAGTCACGCGGAACGGATTCTTTCCTGAGTTTCGCCGCCTGCTTTTGTCTGCGGCCGGGGAGCGTGGGCGGGGTTCGGTGGTGCTCGTGGGGCGGGACGCTGGGCGGTGTTCGCCGGGTCCGGTATTGTGGCCGCTTCTTTGCTGAGGTTGCATCGTCCTCTCATCGTTCACGGGAGACTTCCCATGACGCGTCTGATTCCCGCTTTGTTGATTGTTCTTTCCGCTTCGGTGGTCTCGGCCGAGTCGTGGCCGGGGTGGCGTGGTCCGACCTCAAACGGGATCGCTCCTCCGGGCAAATACCCGACGACGTGGAGTCAGAGGGAGAGCATGCTGTGGAAAGTCGCTCTTCCCGGCCGAGGAGCCTCAACCCCCGTCGTGTGGGACGACCAGATTTTCGTGACCTACGGCCAGGACGGAAAAAACATTCTGGCGTGCCACCTGCAGGGAGATGGCGTCCGGTTCTGGGCGACCGAAATCGGTGTCGAACGCGCCGGCAAACATCGCAAGGCGAGCGGGTCGAATTCGTCGTGCGTGACCGATGGCAAGCTGGTTTATGCGTATTTTAAAAGCGGCGACCTGGCCGCCGTCGACTATGAAGGCAAAATCGTCTGGCAGAAGAATCTGCAGAAGCTGTTTGGCGAGGACACGCTGTGGTGGGACCTGGGCACCTCGCCCGTGCTGACACAGGACAACGTCGTGGTGGCCTGCATGCAGACCGGCCCGTCCTGGCTCGCTGCGTTGAATAAAGGGACGGGTGAGATCCGCTGGAAAGTGGACCGCGATCTGGGAGCTCCGGAAGAAGCCGCTCAAAGTTACTCCACACCGATCGTGCTGAAGCGGGACGGACAGGAAACGATCTACACGCTCGGCGCCGACCACGTGACAGCTCACGCCGCGGCCGATGGAAAAGAGATCTGGCGAGTCGGCGGGCTCAACCCGACCGGTCACAAGTATTTTCGGTCGATCGCCTCACCGGTGATCGAGGGAGACATCCTGGTCGCTCCGTACGCTCGTGGAGACACCGTGACCGGCATCCGGCTGGGAGGACAAGGCGACGTCACGAAGACTCACGTGCTGTGGACCGAGAAAGATGTCGGCACCGACGTCCCGACTCCAACGGTCAAAGACGGCAGAGTCTACGTCTGTCGCGACCGCGGCCTAGTGACGTGCCTCGACCTGAAGACGGGAAAGAAACTGGCGGAAGTGACGCTTGAGAAATCTCGATCGGGGTTCAGCTCCTCGCCAATCCTCGCCGACAACCTGCTTTACGTGACGCGCGAAGATGGCAAGACATTTGTGCTGGACACGGCTGACGCATTAAAGACCGTCGGGGCCAGCGAGCTCAACGAAAACACCGTCGCGACGCCGGCCTTCGTGAACGGCGACATTCTGCTGCGAACCTTCGACCATCTATACTGCATCGGCGGCTGAAATCGACTTCTTCGATTCCTGACCGACCCCGCGACCACTGGAGACCTGAAGTGCGAACTGCCTACCTGGACTGCTCGACCGGCATTGCCGGCGACATGACTCTTGCCGCGCTGATTGACGCCGGCGTCGATGTCGACGTCATTCGGGCCGGCATCGATTCTCTGGGCATCGACGGCGTCACGCTGCGTGTCGAAAAAGTGATGAAGGGCGGCTTCCATGCGACGTACGTCAAGGTCGAGCATCCCGAACAGCACGCTCACCGCCACCTGGCCGATATCGAAAAGATTCTCAGCCGTTCAGAAGTAATCACGGATTCGCAGAAGGAAATCGCCCGGGAAATCTTTCGAGCCGTCGCGGGCGCCGAAGCGAAAGTCCACGGCTCAACAATCGACAAAGTCCATTTTCACGAAGTGGGAGCAATCGACTCGATCGTCGACATCGTGGGAGCGGCGATCGGTTTTGATCTGCTCGGCGTTGATGAGATCGTGTCGAGTCCGATTCCGACCGGGCATGGCAAAGTGAAGATCGACCACGGCGTCTGCCCGATCCCGACTCCCGGCACGGCGGAGCTGCTGATTGGCGTCCCGCTGGTCGACGTGCCGATCGAAGCGGAACTGACGACGCCGACTGGAGCCGCGATCATCAAGTCACTGGTCGATCGATTCTCGCCCTCGGTACCGGCGATGACGCTCGACGCGGTCGGCTACGGAGCCGGCACGAAGGACTTCAAACTGCGGGCAAACGTGCTGCGAATCTTCGTCGGAGAAACTCAGTCGCGACCGGACTTCGATCAGGTCTTTCTGCTGGAAACGAACCTCGACGATGTTTCCGGCGAGATCATCGGCTACACGAAACAGCTGTTGCTGGAAGCGGGTGCCCTCGACGTTTACACCATCGCGGCGCAGATGAAGAAGGATCGGCCGGGAGTCATTCTCAGCGTGATCTGCCAGCCGGAACTCGTCGACAAGCTGGAAGCCATCCTGTTCGAAGAAACCGGCACGTTCGGCATTCGTCGCCGGCTGATCGAACGATCGAAGCGGCTTCGTCAGTCGCTCACACTGGAATCCGAATGGGGTGAGGTGGAAGGTAAGCTCGGCTGGCGCGACGGTGAGCCGGCAGTGTTTACTCCCGAATTCGAATCGTGCGCGAAGGTCGCCAAGGAACAGGGCATTCCGCTGCGAGAGGTCTACCGGGCCGTCGAGTCCTGGTACCAGGAAGCTGAGTTCGACGAAGACGACGAAGGCCACTCGCACGATCATGACCATTCCCACGACGGCGGTCATGATCACGACCATGACCACGATCAGGGCCACAACCATGATCATGACCACAGTCACGATCACGATCACAGCCATGATCACGACCATGATCACGGGCTCGATCATGATCACGGCTGATCGCCGCGCGAGCCTGACGTGATCCGAGTTGTCCTGCTGATTCCGACGCTTGACCGATCCGGAGCCGAGAAGCAGCTCACGCTTCTCGCGAAAGGACTGCCGCGCGACGAGTTTGACGTCGAGGTGGTCTGCCTCACACGGGGCGGGCCGTTTCAGACGGAGCTCGAAGCCGCCGGAATCCCGGTGACGATTGTCGGCAAGCGATTTCGTTTTGATCCGTTTGCGATTTTCAGACTCCGCCGGCTCATTGCGGAAAAACGTCCGGATATCCTGCACACCTGGCTGTTCGCGGCGAACTCGGCCGGCCGCCTCGCCGTGAAGAAGACGGGCGGTCCGAAAGTCCTCGTGTCTGAGCGGTGTGTCGATTCCTGGAAATCCGGCTGGCAGTTTTGGCTCGACCGGAAGCTGATCTCTCGGACGACGCATCTGATTGGTAACTCGCAGGCTGTCGCCGATTTTTACCGCACTGTCGGAGTCCCTGCGGAAAAACTCTCGGTGATTCGCAATGGCATCGAAATTCCCGAGCCTCTCCCCGTCGAAGACGTCTCAAAACTGCGTGAGGAACTGGGCATCCCGGTTACCAGCAAAGTGTTCGGCTTCGTCGGCCGACTGGCTCCGCAGAAGAGACTGAAGGACCTGCTGTGGGCGTTCGAACTGGTCGTGAGTCACGGTCTCGACGTTCAATTTGTGATCGTTGGCGACGGGCCGGAGCGGGAGCGGCTGGAGACTTTTGCAAAGCAGATTCGGGTCGACGACCGAGTCCATTTTATCGGCCACCGCGAGGACGCTGCCTCACTGCTTCCGATGTTCGACGTTTTCTGGATGGCGAGCGAATTCGAAGGCCAGTCGAACAGCCTGATGGAGGCGATGGCCGCTGCGAGACCGGTCATCGTCAGCAACATCGCTCCGAATCGAGAACTCGTTTCCAGCGAAGAAACAGGCCTTGTCGTGCCCGTCACTGATCGAGTGGCCTTCGCTCAGGCAGCGCTGCGGCTTCTGCGCGATCCGGATCTGGCAACCGGTCTCGCCGAATCGGCCCGTGCCCGAATGACTGGAGAGTTTGCCGTGACCGGAATGGTCGCGGCTTATTCCGAGCTCTATCGCAGAATCTTCGCAGCTTCCTGATTGACTGGCTGATCGACACGAAATCGCCAGCTCGCAGATCAAGGAATCCCTCAGAGCTGTCGCTGTCCAAACTGGCGTGAAAACCGAATCGATCCTGTTACAGTAGAATGCTCTGTTTGCTTTGCAGTCAACGTTTCATTAAGTCCTGATCGATCCGTCGCAGTGCGGCGTCACGGGAGTTGTTCATGCCGGTTAAAGTGAAGTGCGGCGAATGCGGAAAAGGCTTCTCAGTTCCCGATGAAGCACGCGGCAAATCGATCAAGTGCAAAGGCTGTGGCGGCCGTGTGCTGGTTCCGAAAGGCGGAAATGGACCGCGACGCAAGAAAGCCGCCCGGCCTGGAAAGTCGGTCGATGACGACGGCTTCTTTGCAAGCCTGGACCTGGACCGTGCTGCAGACCAGAACGTTCAGGTTTGCCCCAAATGTGCAACGGAAGTCGACGAGGACGACATCGAGTGCCCCGAGTGTGGCGTCAATCTGGAGACCGGTGTCGTCAGCGAAAAGCAGAAACGCAAGCGCCGTTCCAAAGGGCCAGACCCGGACGACTTCTTCAAAGTGGTCTGGAATAACTCCTGGGAGTTCCTCAAGAAAAACCGATCACTGGCCATTCGGATTTCCGTGGCCTGGTCGATCTTTGCAGCTCTTGTCGGTGCGTCGGTCTTTCTGCTGCTGCATTACAACGAGTACGTGCCAACAGAAAAAGACGAGCAGCGACCGTACCCGCTGATTGCATTCTGGGCCCTGATAACCTTCGTCACAGTCTGCTCGACAATGGGGGTTTACTGGCAGGCATTTATTGAGACGATCAAGGCCACCATGGACGGCGAGGATGAACTCAAACGATTCAACTTCGACTTCTTTACTGATGTGGCGCTGGGACTGAAGTTGTACGTCTGGCCGGTTGTCCTGATGAGTCCTCTCGCGATTCCGGTCGCAATTACGGCTGCGGCACTCTGGTTTACGGAAACTTACGACGGCGACGACGCAAGGAATGTCTGGTTAATCGTCGGAGCCTGCCTCTACGTACCAGCCTTATTATTTTTCCCGCTGGCGATGTCTCATCTGACGGCGAAATACACCTACAAGGCCTACACCCTGGTTCACATGGCGAAAATCTTCGCGGCCAATGCGAAAGCCACGATGATGTGGTGGCTGGTGGCGTTCTGCGTCATGCTGCCGGCCGCCGGCGCGACCGTCGGATGCGCTTTCGGTGGCCAGTGGATCTACGACAACTTTATCAACGCCACTCTGACCGTCATGGGTTACATGGTCGATACCGAAGAGAAAGGGTTTCTCTTCAAGCTGCTGCTGCCGTTTGTTTCGATGCCGATCATGTTTGCCGGAGCGTTTCTGTTTTCGCTGCTGCACTCGTTTTCAGGAGTTTTCCTGATGCGGGCCATGGGCCTCTATACGCATTACAACAAGAAGTCGCTCGACATGGGCGACAAACGGCAGGGCGATCAACCGGCTGACTTCTGGGTCAGATATCTGCAGCTGATTGTCGACTGCTTCGTCGTGATCGTCATGATTGCGATTGTTGAGGGGATCGTCATTGGGCTGGCCATGTTCTGGACTTACCTGATGACTGATGACAGCGCGACCCCGGTCTTCGAACAGCTGGGCAGCAATACCTGGCGGGCGATGGGCCTGTTCGGATTCCTCGTCCCGTTCGGCTATTTCGTGATCGCCGAGAGCGGACCAGGCAAGGGCACTCTGGGGATGCACGGAGTCGGAATCTACGTGATCGATCAATTCGGAAAATCACCAATTGAAAAAGGCCCGGCGATCACTCGATTCTTCATCCGGCTTTTCACGCTGGGGCTGTCCGGACTGGCCATGCTCGCCGACAAGCATAAACGGGCTTTGCACGACCAGTCCTCACAGACTCACGTCGTGTGGAAGCGAGAGGTCCATTAGCAGGAACCCGGAATTGATTCGCGGTTCAATAGACCATCGAAAACTGCAGGCCCGTTGTTCCGCCGATTGGTTCAAACCACGGCAGAATCTGGACGCGGGAATCTCCCGTGAGATGATGTTGCGCGACGGATTTACCAATCACAAATCCCAGAACTGATCCGAACACGATATCGGACAGGTCATGGTCGCGCTGGTCGATGCGGCTCCAGGCGATGAGACCGGCGAATGTGTAAGCGGGAATGCCCACACGGTGCCCGTAGTACTCATCAAGCACGCTGGCGATCGTGAAACTGCTCGCCGTGTGGTAAGACGGAAATCCAAGTTGTCCCCCATTAAAGTCGTCGCTGGGGCGGCCCGTATTGGCGGCCACTTTGAGAACAAGCGTGCTGAACCCACTGATGGTCAACGCGCTGAGCGTTGTCGTGCTCACATCGTGCAGCTCTTCATTCTGGGTATGAACGCTCCAGAAATAAGTTCCAAGCAGCGCCGGAACCTGCACGTTGAGATAGCCAAATTCTCCGAGGACTTTTGACGTGTTCCCCCAGCGGTTTTCGTGCCCTGCCGTATATGCTCGGACCCGGGAGTCGGCGTGATCGCGGAGTGCCAGCGCACCGCCACCGGCCAGAGCGAGAATCAGAACATTGTTCGGGTGAAAAACTCCGTAAGTATCGTCCCGAAGCCGAGCCCACGAATGAGCCAGGTCAGAGCTCAGCGAGAGTTCGGTGGCCCACGAAGGAGACGGCGGGATATGCTCGACCGTTGACCTGTCAAACGGGCTGCTTTCTTCGAACACCGGTTCATGGCGGTGCCCGGGTCCGAATTCGTAGCGAGGAGTGTCCTGGCCCGTGTCGAACGGAGTGCCTGGTCCGCTGGCTGTCACAACTCCGAATTCCTGAGTCGGTGAGGTTTCCAGCTTGCCGCCCGCCCGGTAGATGACATTGTCCTGCGGCGGAGCGTGCAGGCTGTAAAGCAGATGACTCTGCGGAATGTCCGCCTCCGCATTCATCTGACCGGGGTTCATTCGGCCTGCGTCGTAATGAGGCGACGGCGAGGCGAGGAAATTCGGCACCGGCCGCCGGTACGCTGTCGGGGCCGTCGAGTAGATTCGTCGTGCAGGTGCCTGCGCCGAGCACAATGAACTCGCCGCGAACGAACAGGCCAGAGCGGCGATCACAACGAAGGTCGATCGAACGAACCGTGATCGGGCCATCTGCTCGTGATTTGTCGATGCTGGGTCGTCGTACGGCATGGCAACTTCAGAGACCGTTCCAGGTGAGAGCCGTTCCGGGGAATCGTCGAGCCGACTCCGATCGCGGATCTCGACACTCGCTCTGATTTCTTCGGCAGCGGGGCCGCGAAGGATCCATGCCGATGCGGTCAACTGTGCCGATTTTAACGGCGATCTGAATCCGAGCCGTCGGGGATTTCAGGACCGGCAGAGTCGCCCGACTCGGCAAAGGCTACCCAGTTTGCCAGGTCGGCTCCAAAAACCGGGGATGAAGGCTGGCTCGCAGACTCGTCCTCCCGCCGAATTTGCCCTCTGCTACAGTCCCGCTCGATTTCGAGTTGCCGCGGGCCGAGCCCGTGTCGAAGTCGAGTCTTCATGGAAGAAGCACCCGCTGCACCGTGGTTTTCGGCGGACATCGCTCGTCACACTACGGACCATTTCACAGGTTGAGTTATGTGGAATTCTTCGCGAAGGATCGCCCTGACGGGAACGGCCGTTGCTCTTGCCGGAGGCGGGCTGATCGGCCTGGCGTGGATGGCCAACTGGCTGCCGGTCGAATTCGGAGACGCTCCCACCGGCGAGGTCGTGTTGGATGTAAACATCGACGACATCGAATGGAACTCGTTCCAGCCTGGGCAGCCTGACCCGAATGCTGAACCGGAAGAGTCGCCGTGGGAAAACCAGATGCCGCCGGACGATATTTTTGCTGGTCAAAGCGAACCGGGCCAAGCGGCGACTTCCAGCGGCTCGCGCGAGTTCGTCAACCGGGCTGGCTGGACGACCGAATCGAACGGAGCTCCCGGAGCAGCATCGAGATCCTCTGGCGAGACAGGCGCCCTGACATCTGCGACGTCGATTCCCGAAGAATTTCCGAGTGTCGAGCGTCATCGCCGCGGTGCAGCGCCGAGCAGTTCGGTCGGCCGTGACGGACGACTGAACCTCGATACGCAACCTCACCAGGTGATCCAGCAGTCGTCCTTTGAGACAGAGAGCTCCGGCCCGCCGTTCGGTTCCGCCGAAACACAAAGAGAACCGGGGCGGTCTCCCTCGTTCAGTTCGTCGGAGCCGGGCACGCTCCGACAGGCTCGCCAGTTTCCGGACGGAGTCGCATTACTCGATCGTGACCGAACTCCCGTGTTCGACGATCCGAACAGCGACACCGGCGAGGGGCCGGCGGAGGGAACTCCGACGGCACAACCGGCTGCGAATGTGACTGAGCCTGCCGCAACAGTGACTCAACCGGAAGCCACAACACCGGAATTCGGCACGGAACTCGATCTGCGCGAGATCGACGCCTGGATCAAAGAAGGCAACTACGTTCCCGCTCACCGCGATCTCTCAAAGATCTACTGGAACAACCCTGAGTCGCGGCGCTACATCCAGGAGCGGCTCGACAAGAACGCACGACTAATCTACTTCTCTCCCCAGCCGCATTTCCTGGAACCTTACGTCATCAAGTCAGGCGACTATCTTCAGCGGGTTGCTCCGAAGTACCAGATCACCTGGCAGTACCTCGCCACCGTCAACGGGATCAATCCACGTCTTGTCCGGGAAGGGCAGAAACTGAAAGTGATCAAAGGACCGTTTTCCGTCTTCGTCGACCTGAGCGACTTTGAGCTGACGGTTCACTGCCACGGCTTCTACGTGAAGCGATACGGCATCGGCATCGGCAAAGACGGCGCCTCTCCGGTCGGCCGGTTCACAGTGCTTAACAAGGTTGAGAAGCCTCAGTGGACCGACCCGAACGGCCGAGTTGTCGCCGGAGACGATCCGACCAATCCGCTGGGAACTCACTGGATCGACATCGGCGACGGATTCGGAATCCACGGGACGATCGACCCCATGTCAATCGGGAAAGCCGAGTCGCGCGGCTGCGTCCGGATGAAGAATTCTGACGTGAAAGAGGTTTACGACTTCCTGGTGGACGGCAGCGAAGTCGTCATCCGCCCGTAAATTCTCGCCCCGGAAAACAATCTCCGTGCCAGGCGTGAGCCTGGCAACGAGAGGAAGATTGCCCGCTGATGAATCGCCTGCTTCCCTGGCTGCTGAACCTGTTGTGGGGCGGAGTTCTGCTCGCCGTTTCGCCGGTTCTGCTTTACCGAACGCTGCGACACGGCAAGTACCGCCACTCCTGGCGGCAGCGACTGCTCGGTGAGTTGCCGCAATTACCGCAGGACTCAACGGGGCCACGATTCTGGTTTCATGCGGTCAGTGTCGGCGAGGTGCTGCTGCTGGAAACCGTTCTGGATGAGCTCGCGAAACGCGACCCGCAGGCAGAGATCGTCATCTCGGTGACGACTCACACCGGGCTCGACGTTGCCCGACGAAAATTTCCGGAACACACGATCTGCTGTTTTCCGCTCGACTTTTCGTGGGCTGTCCGCAGAGCGATCCGCCGAATTCAGCCGACACGGATCGTCCTGGTCGAACTGGAACTCTGGCCAAACTTCATTCTGGAAGCGGCTCGGGCGGGAGTTCCGCTCAGCCTGATCAACGGCCGACTGAGCGAGCGCAGCTTCCGGGGTTACTCGAAAGCCGGCTGGCTGATGCGGCGTCTGATCTCGTCATTCGACCAGCTCGCCGTTCAATCCGACGAGTACGCCCGGCGGTTTATTAAACTCGGAGCAACACCCGATCGCGTGATCGTGACCGGCTCAGTCAAGTTTGATCGAGTCGCGACGGACCGCGAGAATCCGCAAACACAAGCGCTTCGAGCGGCGTTCGGCCTGAAATCGCACGAGTCCGTTTTCGTCGCCGGCAGCACCGTCGCCCCGGAAGAAAACGTTGCCCTGGAAGCGTGGCAGGAGGTCCGCCGCCAGCATCCGAAGCTGCGGTTGATTCTCGTTCCGCGTCATAAAGAACGATTCGAAGAAGTCGCTCAGTTGGTTGAGTCCCGCAACCTGAATCTGCTTCGCCGTTCCCAATCGACCAGCGAGTCAGACTCCGCCCGTTCTCCCCTCGGAGAAGCGGGGGCCGATCAAAGCCTGTCTGTCGAGGCATTCCTCAACGACGGGCTGCCTCCCGAGTCGCCGCCGGTCATCCTGCTCGACACGCTGGGCGAGTTGTCTGCCTGCTGGGGCCTGGCCGACTTTGCCTTTGTCGGCGGCAGCCTGGCGAACCGTGGCGGACAGAACATGATCGAGCCAGCCGGCTACGGAGCGGCCCTCTGCTTCGGCCCGGACACCCGCAACTTCCGAGACGTCGTCGTCGCACTGCTCAAACGCGACGCCGCAAAAGTTGTCGAGGACTCCATCGACCTGGAAGAAACGCTGCTCACCTGGCTGGCCAACCGCGACGCCGCTCGGGCCCAGGGAATCCGCGCGAAAGAATTCGTCCTCAGCCAGCACGGCGCAACGACGAAGACCATCGACTGCCTGCTCGGCGAAACCGAACCAGCCAGGCTCGCCCATCGCGCCGCGTAGACCGTGACGCGGTGTCCGCTCCCCGGCGGGTATCCGGTCTCAGCGACAAGACGATGCCGGCCGCCGCGAATCGCACTCCATTGCCAGGTGGCTGGCACATTGGCCGTTTAAAACTCCTTGATGTGAGGTCTCAGTCTGGCCGGCAACTCACGTTCGATGATACGCTTCCGCTTTGATTTTCCTCGGAGGTTCGAATGAAGACTCTCGCTGAACTTTCGCGTCTTTGCGTTTTCCTGATCTCCATGTTGCTTGTCTCGGCTGTGTCGGCGCAGGACACGCCGCCGTTGCCGGAAGGTAAACAGACTGAAAAGAATCCAGCGACGTCTGACAAACCGGAAGCCTCAACAAAAACGGAACCCGAATCAGCACCGGACGAATCAGCGCCGGACATTGTGCAGAAGCTCGCAGCCGAAGCGAAGCAGTCTGTCGTCGTCGTGACGTTTTCCGGTCGAGACGGGACGCAGCTGGGGCTCGGCAGTGGCTTCGTCGTTTCGAAGGACGGCCTCATCGCGACCAACCTGCACGTGATCGGCGAGGCTCGACCGATCTCCGTTCAATTTGCCGATGGGAAAAAGTTCGACGTGATCGCAGTCCACGCGACGGAGAAGGCGACGGACCTCGCCGTTCTGAGAATCAACGCGGCGAATCTGAAACCGCTTGAACTGGGAGATTCCGACACGCTCGTTCCGGGCCAGCCGGTTGTGGCAATCGGCAATCCGCTCGGCTTCAAACACAGCGTCGTCAGCGGCGTCGTCTCTCAGAAGCGCGAAATCGACGGCAAGCCGATGATCCAGGTCGCGATCCCGATCGAACGTGGAAACAGTGGTGGCCCGCTGCTCGATCATCAGGGTCGAGTCCACGGGCTGATGACTTTGAAAAGCCAGGTGACGGACAACCTGGGCTTCGCGGTCGTCATCAACGCGCTGAAGCCGCTGCTCGAAAAACCGAATCCCATTCCCATCGAACAGTGGACGACGATTGGTGCGCTCAAGGAACGAGACTGGAAGACCGTCGGAGCTCGCTGGAGGCAACGGGCCGGACGCATTTCCGTTGACGAAGCGGGCGCGGGATTCGGGGGCCGCTCGCTCTGCCTGTCGACGATCGAGCAACCTGAGATTCCCTTTGAGATTGAAGTGGCCGTGAAGTTTTCTCCGGACTCCGGCGCGGCGGGGCTTGTCTTTCACTCGGACGGCAGGGACCGCCACTACGGATTCTACCCAAGCAACGGTCGGCTTCGTTTAAGCCGATTCAACGGGCCTAACGTGGAAACCTGGCAGGTTCTGGCCGATGTCGAAAACAATGCGTACCGCCCGGGCGACTGGAACTGGCTGCGAGTCCGTATCGAAAAGGAACGGCTGCTGTGCTACGTCAACGATCAGCTGGCGATCGAGTCCACTGACACCGGCTTCCGCAAGGGCGCGGTCGGCCTGGCAAAATTCCGTGACACTTCCGCCGAGTTCAAACAGTTTTCTGTCGGACAGAAGTTGCCATCCCGCATCCCCGATGCGAAGAGCCTGGAACGAATTCTGGCCGCGATCGCGCAGGTGGCTGCCGATGAACCTGCCGGAGCGGACGTCATCGAGACACTCGCCCCGGAGGGTTTCTCGACGTCAGACGTCCTGCGGCGTGAGGCGGCGATGCTTGAAAAGCGAGCTCAACGGCTGCGGGAACTTGCCCTTGCCGTGCAGGCGCGACGCGTTCAGGATGAGGTTGCGGATGTTGTGAAGGCCGACACGGTCGACCTGCTGCGAGCGTCACTGCTGATCGCCAAACTTGACAACGAGGAACTCGACGTCGACGCCTACCTCAAAGAAGTTGACGAGATGGTTGTCAGTATCCGTGCGGGGCTCGGCGAAAAACCGGACGAAGCGAAACGGCTCGCAGCACTCAACGAGTTCCTGTTCACAAGGAGCGGTTTTCACGGCAGCCGCACGAACTACTACCACCGCTCCAACAGCTATCTCAACGAAGTCATTGACGATCGAGAAGGGCTGCCGATCACGCTTTCTGTGCTCTACATGGAGGTTGCCAGACGACTCGGCTTGAAGGTTGTCGGAGTCGGCTTGCCCGGGCATTTTGTGGTTCGGTTTGAACCAACGAAAGGTGACTCGCAGCTCATCGACCCGTTTGACAATGGGAGACTGCTGACCGCAGAGGAAGGCGATGCGATGATCCGAAACGGATTCCGCCGCCCGCCAGGCGAAGAAGAGTTTAAAGAAGTTCGGGAAATGTTCCTGAAGGCGACGACGCCTCAGGCCGTGCTCGTTCGGATGCTGGCCAATCTGCGAAACATCGCCGAGCGCGACGAGGACATGGACTCAATCCTGAGATACCTCAGCACGGCGCTTGTCATCGACCCGGACAATATTGAGAACCGCGCCATGCGCATCGAGATTCAGGTGCGAACGCAGCGTCTGAAAGCGGCGATTTCAGACATCGACTGGATGCTCGAAAAGAAGCCGGAGGGAATGGACATTCAGCGAGTTCTGCAGATCAAAGCCGACCTGGAAGCCCGACGACAGGCGATGTGACTACTTCTTCTGCCAGAGCCCACGAAAAATCGGGAACCCTTCTTTGCGTTTCTTCCGCTCGAAGCTCGTCTGGTAGTCCATATCGTGCTCGGCCTCACGCTCGTCCGGCGGCGGCAGCGTTTCGAAATCGTCGTGGTGATCCATCAGCGCTTTGATGATGTCAAAGTAGTCCGGCACGTCGGTCCACGAGTGCAGACGGCCGCCCGGCTTAAGAACTCGTGAGCACAGCCCGACAAACGTGTCCGTAAAGATTCGCCGGCGACGATGCTTCTTTCGCCACCAGGGATCCGGAAAGTAAACGTGGACGGCGTCGACCGTGCCTGGCGGAATATGCTTTCGCAGAACAAGCGCCGCGTCTCCGCCAACGACCCGCGCGTTCACAGCCTCGCGCTTCAGAAGTCGCTTCGCGGTGCGACGTCCTTCGCGAAACTCGAGCTCCAGGCCGAGGTAATTCGTCTCAGGATTTCGCAGCGACGCATTGAACAGGAAGAGCCCTCGCCCACAGCCAACGTCGAGCTGGACTGGCTGGTCGTTGCCCCAGAACTCGCCCCAATGAATTTCATCGGGCAGGTCATGAATCGCGATGAACCACGGGCGCAGATCGGCGACACCCTCGGGGAGCGGCTCAGTAAAATGAAGTCCGGACGGCTCGTTCATGACTCTTGGCGGGTTCGTGGAAAGCCGCGTACGGTAAAAACGAGCGGCGGCGATTGCAAAGTCGCCGGGTGGTCAATCACGAAAACGCGTCCTCTCCCTCTGGCAGAGAGGATGCCCGTAGGGCGGATGGGGGGAGAACGATCAACGTTCAACATGGCCGGTGAAAAGAGCAAGCCCTCTCATCCGGCCCTCGGCCAGCTTCTTGGAGTTCCGGGCAGACTATTTCCTGGCGACTGTGGTTAAGGAAACCGCCAGGAGTCCGGCTCTTGTGCGGAAAAACAAAGTTCCGTCCGCAATGGCCGGTGTGCCGAGGATCGGCGACCCCATGTCGTTGACGGAAAGAACTTCGAGCTCGGGCCCGTCCTTCAGGACGACGACACTTCCGTTTTCTCCGGCGACGAAGATCTTCCCGTCGCCGTAGATCGGAGAGGCAAAGTACTCGCCGGCGTTCTCGATCCGGGCTGGACCGTAGAGACTTTTTCCGTCCTTCGTGTCAAAGCACGTCGCAATGCCGCCGCCTTTGATCAGCAGCATTCGCCCGCCCAGCACAAACGGAGAGACAATGTGGTCGGTGTGTTTTGTCGCGTGCTTCCACAAAACGTGAGTCTTCGTGACATCGCCCCGGCCGCCACCTCGGACGGCGACGATGAACTCGTCCCCTGGTGTCGGACTGTCAAAACGGGCTCCGGCAAAGTTTTCCGTATTGAGGAATGCCTTGTCGAGTTCGTCGCCTTCCAGAGCTCCGTCTTTGTTCGTGTCGCCCCGGCCGAAGGTCTTTTCGAAGAACGCTTCCGGAACTTTCCGCTTGCCGACAAATGCCTGCACTTCATCGCGAGTCAGCCTGCCATCACCGTTCCCCGTGTCGGCTCGATCGACAGAGGCCAGCCACTGGTTGGCGATGCCGCCACTCTGCAGCGAGATGTAGATGACTCCGTCCTGAACAACGGGAGTCGTCTTGATGTTTCGCAGAAGTGTCTTTGCCGTCCAGATGCGTTTGCCGTTTTGAGGGTCGTAGCCAACGAGCAAACCAGTCCCGGCCACGACAATCTCATCGCCATGATCGGTTTCGCAGATGACCGGGTGAGAATAATTGACAGCCATGTCGCCGCGGTCGTCTTTCCATCGCAGCTCTCCCGTCTTCTTATCGAAGGCGTAAAACGCAGGGGCGAGGTCGTCGTCCTGCACGAACAGGAGCAGATCTTTGTAGAGAGTCGGCGACATTCCGGCCCCCCATTTGAAGACGAAATACGGAACCGGCAGCTCCTTCTGCCAGACATCCCTGCCGGTCTTCGCGTCGACGGTCAACATCCCGAGCGTGCTGAAGTAAAAGTAAACCCGCTCGGCATCGGCCGCCGGAGTCGTCGCAGCCTGGCTGTTCGTTTTGTGAATTTCAGGAATGTCACCAGCCGGCCAGGTTCGCTTCCAGAGTTCCTTGCCGGTCGCCGCGTCGAAGGCGAACAGACCGACGGTCTTCTCATCGACCATCGCCGACGTAAAGACTCGTCCCGCTGCGACGACCGGGCAGCCGATGCCATCTCCAAGTTCAGCCGACCAGCGAACATTTTCGTCCGCCGAAAACTTCACCGGCAAAGGACTCTTTGATTGAGAAATCCCGGAGCAGTTCGGGCCGCGAAACTGCGGCCAGTCTTCAGCCGTCCCTTGTGATTGAATCAGCAAAGACAAACTGAAAGCCAGGAACAGCGATACAGATTCGAGGCGGTGCATGTCTTCTCCAGGATGAGGGCTGAATGCGAATAGGAAGCAAACTGACGCAACCACAATGCGGGCGTTGAAACCGGGCTGGCTCATCGCCGAACGGCAGGAACGGTCAGGTTGAGGCATCGAGACTTGCTCGACACGAGCGAATCATCACCAGACCGCCGCGTGTCGCTCGGTCGATACCCGGTGCGGCCCCATTCTCAAGCGACATGGCCTGAGAGGCAAGGTTCACGGCCTGGTGGATTACGCTTCCTCATTAATCGAAACCCGTACGAATCTCAGTTTCCGAAGATGCGCTGCCATCGACAAACATCGCCCGGCGCAGGCAGGACTGAGGCGGCAATCGGTTGACTCAACGCATGAAATCAGGTCCTCAGCGTTTTGCGCGTCGGGTGCCACTTTTCCGGGGCCCTCGGTTCGTGGTCCCTTTTCCGCCGGAGCGACGGATTCTCTCCAGGGATCGAGCGGCGAACTTTCTGACCAAAGGAACCGAGTCAGCAAGAAGTTCCCGCAGTTTCTTCTGGACCGCCGCGAGCTGCTTTTTCGACGATTCGTGAGAGAGGTCGAGACTGCCAAGTACTCGAACGACCCCTTCGCGAATGTGCACATTGACCTTGCGGTCGAGGGCGTCGAGAAACTGTTGCACGTTCTCCGGAGTCGCGTCCGCGTTGCTCAAAAGTTTTCGTGCGATTTCCCGATATTCTTGTGATTGGCTTGCCAGCCACGGCAGCGTTTTTTTGATGTCGGCAGCCGTCTCCACAGCACTGAGCTGATCGGCGTTCCAAATGTGGTTTGACTCGCGTCTTCGCATCAGACGGTCAAACAGCTCTTTGCCCGACTCAAGCGGGATCGTTGCTGCATCAGTGACCGGTTTCCAATCAACGAGATCTTCCGGGATCGACTCACGGATCAGATGGGCCTGTCGAGCCAGCGACTCGCCAATGTGGAAGCCCAGCTGACGGTAAGCTTCAAATTTCTCCGCCGAAAACGCCTGATCTGCGGTCGGATCTTTGGGAAACGCGGCATTTGATCGGCGGTAGCTGTTGGACTCAAGGTTCTCATCACCGGTAAAAGTTGGCTTGATGTAGATGAGGTAGCCGTCATCCTCGTAGTCCAGTTCCGGGTAGTCGATCCGACCGACCAGAAAGTGACTCTGCGATAGCTTTCTTTCGCCTTCCGGGCAAATTGTGCTTAACGGCAGATCCTGGTCCCCACCGAGCTCCCGAAATCGGATGCCGTGCTCCACTCGCATTCGCCTGAGAATTGCAACGAAATCATCAAACGAATACTTCGGATCGCATGTCGCGTCGGACACGATGATGAATTTGCATCGTCGCATCAAAAGCGGCTCAAGCCCCAGATTCTCGTAATGACCACCGTCCGTGATCAGGCAATAACGGCGGTCTGACGATCGGTGAAAAATGATATCCGCGAGCAGTCGAAGCGGAGTCACCCGTATCGGCGTTCCGGGAAATGCCGGATTCGGCAACCACTGACCGAGCCGGAAATTGAACAGAAGTGACAGCACCAGAACAAGTGGATTTCTGAACTGCATCGGGTTAACCGCTGCACCGGAAAGAGCCACGGCATTGGCGAGATCGTAGGTCCCGTCCATGTATTTATCTGTGCTCTGATGAGAAGTCGCGTCAGAGCCGCAAAAGTTCCGAGAGAACAGGAATCCGGCGAGAGGGGATGTCCCATGTTTGTATCCCCCAATAAACCGATTCAGAGTTGCGGAAATCAGGTGGTAGGGTGCACCGATCTTCGTCCCTTCCAGCCGGCGGAGCGGAACTTTGTGCTTCGAGTCGTAGGCCGGGTCGATCCAGGTGGCAGCCAGCTGGTTGCGGTAAACACTGTGCAGTGAGGTCGCATTCATATCGACCACCCACGCAGAGAACAGAAACACGGCCAGCGCAATTCCCAGAATCCACAGCCGATGAATCTGATCGTGATAGGCAACAACGCCAGCATAGACAATCGACTCGTCCCGCATGCAGTCGTGGTAATGGAGCTTAAGCAGCCCGACATTGTTGCTTGAGATTTCCTTACCCACCTCCGCCAACCGGTCGTCAAGTGCCTTGCGTGCAGATGTTGTCAGCTCCGGATTTCCGAGTGAAGCAGTCAGTCTGTCAAAACGATGTTCAAAGACTGGGCTTTGACAAGTCGGTCCCGGGTGCGTTTGAATCGCTCCGCGGAATTTGCCTCGATGGATTTTGCTGTTGCGTCGGCTTGAGTGCCTGGCTTCGCAGGAGGAGTGATCAACTGGTAAAAATCGTGCTGCGCAAGAACGCCCTCTGTCACTGATCTGTAGAGACCGTCTCCCAATGCTCTCGCGTGATTTCTAAGCCGCACAATTTCGGAGACCGAATCATCGTCGTCCCCACTGATCATACTGGCCAGCAGATGGAGCCAGCGCTCGGGAAACCAGAGCCGATCACTGATCTCGGTTGCCTGTGCATTCAAATCGGCAGGCCGATGCACAATCGCTAACAATTCTGCGGACGCAACTTCTCTGAGCGCCGGATTTGTGTGATTTGCGACGAGAGTTCGTAATGTTCTTGCCACCTCTGGACGCCCAGGGTGTAAGGCAACCCACCAGATGCGGGCTCCAATCTCTGTTTCTGGAGCGGCTTCCACTTCATTCACAAACGTGTTCGCATCTTTGTTGACTCTCTGCCAGAAAGCTTCGACGTCACCGATATCCGCTGTCCTCAAGTCTCCGCGTTCGTCGTTGAAACGCGAAATGTTTTCCCCTGCGATGAAGCCGAAGACGAGCAGAGGCAGGCCGATCAGCAACGCCCGCGAAGTGATCCAGTATGTGGTTCGTTCGAGTGTCCCGCTCGACTGTCTGCCACTCTCGATCAGGAGTCGAGGTTTAAGC